>Ga0209475_10002249_pt1 | contig 20207 bp, 18 predicted proteins | sample tdDd471_FD_187128 | JGI IMG/M metagenome (GOLD analysis project Ga0209475, IMG submission 187128) | Marine sediment microbial communities from the Atlantic coast under amendment with organic carbon and nitrate - tdDd47.1 (SPAdes)... | ecosystem: Environmental > Aquatic > Marine > Coastal >... | reverse complement strand
CGGCCCTGCGCGGGGAACTGACCGCCGTGGGCACGGGCAGCCTGCGGGAGCGCGGCCTGGCCCTGGCGGCGCGGGGGGAAACCTCGGTGAGTGAAGTCCTGCGGGTGACCGCGGGCCAGGACGGGGTGTGACCCATGAAGGTGTTTCGCTACATCGCCAAGGGCGGCACGGGTGACCGGGTGGAGGGCACCATGGAGAGCGAATCGGCCTCCGGCGTGTCCCGCACCCTGGTGGCCAAGGGCCTGTTCCCCCTGGAGGTGACCGAAGCCCATCCCGAAAGTCATGTCCTGACCCAGACCGGCCTGCTGCAGAAACTCTGGCGCCGTGTGGAGCAGCGCCCGCTGAAGGCCCGGTCGCTGGCCCTGTTCACCCGCCGACTGGGGGATTTGCTGGACGCCGGGCTGCCCATGCAGAAGGCCGTCCACCAGCTCCACGCCCAGACCCGGGAGCGGGTCCTGAAGACCGCGCTGCGTTCGGTGGCCTTCCGGGTGACCGGCGGGGAGTCCCTGTCCCAGTCCCTGTCCGGTTTCGGGTCCCTGTTTCCCCAGTCCCTGATCGGGGCGGTGGAGGCGGGAGAAACCGGCGGCGGTCTCATCGCCATCCTGCAGGGGCTGGCCGAACTCTACGAGAAGGAGGACGACCTGGAGAAAACCGTCCGCGCCGCCCTGCTCTATCCCACCCTGGTTTTGCTGGTCAGTGCGGCCACCCTGGTGGTCATGTTCACCTTCCTGCTCCCCAAGCTCAGCCTTCTCTACACGGACCTGGGCCAGGAACTGCCCGGGCCCACCCGTTTCCTCATCGATGTCTCCGCCTTCTTCGAATCCTACGGCACCCTGATCCTGGCGGTGGGTGTGGTGCTGCTGGGCGGGTTGATCCTGCTCCACGGACGGTCTTTGCGCATGCGGCGCCTGGTGTCGCTGGCGGTCCTGAAACTGCCGGTGGCCGGCCGCATCGTCCTGAACCGGGAGATCGTCCGTTTCGCCCACACCCTGGCCAGCCTGGTGGGCGGCGGCGTGCCCCTCATGCGCGGGCTCTGGTTCGCCTCGCGCTGCTCGGGCAGTCCCGGCCTGGAAGCCGAACTGGAAGGGTTCGGACAGAAGGTGGGCGAGGGGGCCAGCCTGAGTGCCGTCATCAGCGAGAGCAGCCTGGGCGACGGCGTGCTGGTGATGATGGTCCAGGTGGGCGAGGAGAAGGGCGAACTGGCCGGGTCGCTGGAAAAAGCCTGCCGGGTCTACGAGCGCGAACTGCGGGAACGCATGAAGGTGATCACCACCGTCCTGGAGCCCATGCTCATCGTGTTTCTGGGGCTGGTGGTGGGGTTCATCGTCATGTCCATGATGCTGCCCATCATGGAACTGGACCTGGTATAATCTCTCGGATCTTCCTCCCACTTTGGCCCGAACGGCGGGATACCTGGGGGAGCCCTGCGCCCCAAGGGGAATTGCAGGCAAGAGAGTGAATGGGTCCGGTTTTTGCTCGGGCCTTTGGCTTCCTGATTAAATCGGGCAAAATGAAAAGTGTCCAAGGCCGGGCCGGCGCCCGGGGAGGGTGGGGATATCATGTCGGAAACCAGGATTTTGGGTCGGATGGCCCTGTGCGCGGTGGTTGTCATGCTGGGGGCCGGCGGGGCGGCGGCCGGAGATTTCGCCGCCGGGCTGGATGTGGGCACCCAGGCGGGATTCGGCGTGCACCTGAACGGGACTTTCCGGGACTTTGCGCGCGATGTGCCGCTTTCCGCCCGCTTTGTCATGGGAGTCCATTCCGCCAGTGCAGGCGACCCCTATGCCGCCCGACGGGTTTTCATCAACGACAACACCAACGGCACCCCCGAGGACAAGGCCAAATACTGGCAGTTCCGGTTCGACCTGCTCTTTCCCCTGATGACCCTGGGCGGGCAGCAGATCAACGTCTGCCTGGGGCCCCGCTATGCCAATTACACCGCTGAATTCGTGTATGTGGGTGGGAACGAAGACTTTGAGGTTCGCAGCGACGGCTGGGGCGCCGGGCTGGGCCTGGAAACGAATTTCGCGATCAGTACGCGGACGGATTTCGTCATCAAGCTGGGCCTGGACCACTTCCTGAAGTCCGATCTGGCCGGCCACGACACCACCTATTCTCCCGACGGCACCCATATCAACCCGCGGGACGGATACGACTATGACAGCGCCGACGAGGCGGTGGACCAGCCGAAGACCGAAATCCTGATCATGGTGGGCCTATTGGTAGGTCTTTGATTCTTCGGGCCTTATCGGGATGGAATCCGACGAACTCCCGGTGGCCCGATAGGTCATAACTTCTAATTCTGTGCATTTTTAGGGCGCGACCCCCCGCTTTTGTATTATAATATGAAGCTCCTACTTTCATTTCGGAGCCCAGCCCCGACCCAGGTCGGCTTTTTCTTGCGGGAGATCATGATTTTCCTGACATCTCTTATCGTTGCGCCCGCCTATATAGGACCCGGCGCCGGTTTTGCCCTGGGCGGATCCTTCCTCTTCGCCCTGGCGGGAATCCTGTTGGCCATCATCGCCGTTCTGGCTTGGCCGGTGCGTGTCCTGCTGCGGTCGGTACGCGGCCGGGGCCGTCGCGGGCGCGGGCAGGCCCGTCGGGTCGTGGTGCTGGGTCTGGACGGACTGGATCCCGTTATCACCCGCCGCATGATGGACGACGGCGACCTGCCCAACATGTCCCGCCTCAAGGAGATGGGTACCTTCCGTCCCCTGGCCACCACCTACCCCGCCATGTCGCCGGTGGGCTGGTCCACGTTCGCGACGGGCGTCGATGCCTCCGGCCACAACATTTTCGATTTCCTGAGCCGGGACAAGGTCACCCATCTGCCCATCCTGTCGTCCACCAAACTGCACCACGGTACGCCCCGCAAACTCGGCCCCTTCACCCTGCCCGGCGGCGGCGCCCACTTCGAACTGCTACGGCGCAGCAAGCCCTTCTGGAAAACCTGCGGCGAGAACGGCCTGTCCAGCACCATCCTGCGCGTGCCCATCACCTTTCCGCCCGACAAGTTCGGCGGCAAGCAGCTTTCGGCCATGTGCGTGCCCGATCTGCGCGGTACCCAGGGGACCTTCAGCCACTACACCGAACCGGGGATGCGCGAGGAAACCGCCCGCACGGTGGGCGGCGTGCGCCTCGATCTCGTGGCCGACGGCGCCGACCAGTGGACCAGCACGCTGACCGGCCCGGACAATCCCGACGGCGACGGATCCATGACCCTGGACATCCGCGTGAAGGTGGACACCGCTGCCCGGCGCGCCGACTTCACCATCGGCGATGAATCCTTCTCCCTGGGCGAGGCCGAATACAGCGACTGGATTCCCACGCCCTTCTCGGCCGGCAAGCTGTCCGGATCGGCCCACGGCATCTGCCGCGTGCGCATCACCAGTTTTGAGCCGGGCTTCAGCTTCTACGTGACGCCGGTGCACATCGACCCGCGCAACCCGGCCATGCCCATCAGCAATCCGCCGCACTTCGCCATCGCGCTGAGCCGTCTGCAGGGGCGCTACGCCACCCTGGGCCTGGCGGAGGACACGTGGGCGTTGAACGAACGGGTCATCGACGAGCAGGCTTTCCTGGACCAGGCCTACGACATCCACAACGAGCGCAAGATACAGTTCTTCCAGGCGCTGGACCGTCAGCCCGACGGCGTGGTCTCGGTCGTGTTCGACGCCACCGACCGCATCCAGCACATGTTCTTCCGTTACCTGGATCCGGACCACCCGGCCAACGCGGGCAAGGACACCGAAACCCACAAGGACGCCATCGCCGACATTTACCGCGAGGCCGACGCCCTGGTGGGCCGAACCATGGAGAAGATGGGCAAGAAGGACGTGCTCATGGCCATCTCCGACCACGGGTTCAAGACCTTCCAGCGCGGCGTGAACCTCAACGCCTGGTTCCGCGACAACGGCTACCTCTTCCTCAAGACCGATCCGTCGGAAGGCCCGTTGCCGGTGATTCCCGACGGCGAGCGCTACGAGGTGTCGGACGTGGACTGGCCCCGCACGCGGGCCTACACCAACGGCCTGGCCGGTTTCTGGCTGAATATCAAGGGCCGCGAAAGTCAGGGCTGTGTCGAACCCGAGGATGCGGGCGCGCTTCGCCGCGAATTGGTGGACGCCCTGACCGGCCTTCAGGACGAGGACCGCAACTGCGAGGCCATCACCCAGGTGTGGGCCGCGGAGGACGTGTACAGCGGCCCGTACCGTGGCAACAGTCCCGACGCCATCGTGGGCTACAAGATCGGCTACCGTGCCGACTGGGACGCCGCCGTGGGAGCGGTGTCCGGCCAGACCCTCAGCGACAACACGCGCAGCTGGTCCGGCGACCACTGCATGGATCCGCGGCAGGTGCCCGGCATCATCTTTTCGTCGCGCAACTTTCCCGAGCCCAAGCCCGCCCTGGTGGACATGGCGCCAACGATTCTCGACCTGTTGGGCGTGAGCGCCCCTGCACATATGTCCGGCCGCAGCCTGTTTGCGTCCGGCGGCGAGGTGAAATGATGACGCGGATGAGGATACTGACCTTTCTCCTGCTTCTTCTGGTGGCCGGGACCGCCCTGGCGGAGACTGGGCCCAAGGTGCTGGTCATCGGCTTCGACGGGATGGACCCCATCCTGCTGGACAAGTTCCGGGCCGAAGGCGTGATGCCCAATTTCGACAAGTTCCTGGCCGACGGCGGCGACTACAGCCCGTTCGGGACCGCCATTCCGCCCCAGAGTCCGGTGGCCTGGAGCAACTTCATCACCGGCCGCGATTCCGGCGGACACGGCATCTACGACTTCATCCACCGCGATCCGATCACCCTGCTGCCGTTCTCGTCCACCAGCGAGGCCAAGAGCGCGGCGCGGTTCTGGCGCATCGGGTCCTGGAAGCTGCCCCGGGGCGGCGGCGGTATTCGCAACCTGCGTCAGGGAACCGCCTTCTGGGAAATCCTGTCGGAGAAGGGTATCGACGCGACCATCTTTCGCGTGCCGGCCAACTTTCCGCCCGTGGACTGCGAAGCCCGCAGCTTGTCCGGCATGGGCACGCCCGATATTACCGGCAACTACGGCATCAGCAGCCTGATCACCAACGACCCGCCCCTGGACCGCGACCTGGGCGGCGGCCGCGTGGTGTCCGTGTGGCTGGATGACGGGCGGTTCGAAGCGGAGCTCATCGGTCCCCGCAACACCTGGCGCGAGGGCGACCCGGAAGCCGTGGCGGAAATCGAAGGGCGCGTGGATCAGGACACCCGGGCCATGTGGCTCAAGGCCGGGGACACCGAGATCGTGCTCAAGGAAGGCGAGTGGAGCCCCTGGGTCACCGTTCAGTTCGAGATGGTGCCCCGGCTCAAGTCCGTGTCCGGCACCTGTCGCTTCTTCCTTCTGGAGGCGGGCGACGTGTTCCGCCTGTATGTGACGCCGGTCCAGATCGACCCGGCCAACCCGGAAATGCCCATCAGCACGCCGGGGGACTACAGCGCCGAGATCGTCGACAAGACGGGCTACTTCTACACCCAGGGTTTGCCCGACGACACCAGCGCCCTGGAAAACGGATTCCTCGACGACAGCGGATTCGTTGAGCAGAGCGACCTGATCCTGCGGGAACGGCTGGACCAGATGGAGGCCGAGCTGGACCGCTTCCGGCAGCAGGACGAGGCCTTCCTGTTCTTCTACTTCAACAGCCCCGACCAGACCTGCCACATGATGTGGCGCAACATGGACGCCGGTTCGGTGCTGCACGAATCCTGCCGGGGACGGCACCAGCACCGTATCCGCGACGTGTACCGGGCCCTGGATGCGGCCCTGGCCACCGCCGTGGACATGGTGGGCGACGACACCACCGTCATGATCATGAGCGACCACGGGTTCTCCCCCTGGAACCGCGCGTTCCACACCAACACCTGGCTCTACGAGAACGGCTATCTGTTCCTGGAGGAGGGTCGCAATGCGGCGGACGTGGAAATGCTCCTGGGGGTGGACTGGTCCCGCACCACGGCCTATGCCATCGGCATCAACGGGGTGTACCTCAACCTGAAGGGCCGCGAGCGGGAAGGCATTGTGGAGGCGGCTGATCGCGACGCCACCCTCGCCAAACTCAAGGCCGAGCTGGAAGCCGTGGTGGATCCCCTCAGCGGGGAACGCGCCGTCAAGTATGCCTACCGTGGCGACGAGGTGTATCACGGTCCCCTGGCCAAGAGCGGTCCCGACATCGTCATGGGCTATTTCCGGGGCTGGCGCGGCAGCAACGAATCCGCGTTGGGGAAGATCCAGCCTGTCGTCTTCGAGGACAACATGCTGCTGTGGAGCGGCGACCACTGCATCGCCGCGGACGAGGTGCCGGGCGTACTTATTTGCAACCGGCCCATTCTGCGTGAAAATCCGGCCCTGGTGGACATGGCGCCGACCATTCTTAACATGTTCGGTGTGGCGCCCCTGGCCGAAATGGTGGGCGGCGACCTGTTCGCGCCCCGTAAATGAAAGGAGGCCGCCCATGTTTGGTGGCGGCAGCAAGATCAAGATCGACAAGGACCTGCTGGAAAAGGTGAAGAAGTACAGTTCCATCGCCGGCTACAGCACCCCCGAGGAATTCGTGCACCACGTGCTGGAGCATGAGATCGCCAAATTCGAGGAAGGCGGCGACTCCGAGGAGGAGATCCGCAAGCGCATGCAGGGGCTGGGTTACATTTCATGAACGTGCTGGGACAGGCCATCAACAAGCTGTTCGACGGGCTGATGATCCCGGTGGCCGGCTGGCCCGCGGTGGCCATGGTGCTGGTGAGCGTGATCACCGCCGTGTGGGCGCTGCTGCTGTTCAAGGCGGTCACGCCGCAGGGCAAGCTCACCGCCACGCGGGACCGGCTCATGGGACACATCTACGAGATGGGGCTGTACCAGGACCACCTGAGCATCCTGGCCAAGGTGCAGGGCTCGCTGGCGATGGCCAACCTGCGCTATCTCAGTCTCACCCTGCCCGCCCTGGTGGTTCTGACCATCCCCATGGTCCTGACCCTCGGCCAGCTGGACAGCCGGTACAACCACCGGCCGTTCGAGGTGGGGGAGACCAGCGTGTTCACCGTCACGGTGGCCCGGGATGCGGACCTGGATGTGGCGGCCATCAGTCTGTCGCTTCCCGAAGGGGTTGTGGCGGAAGCCGGCCCGGTGCGCAATGCTGCCTCGGGGACGGTTGCCTGGCGGCTGCGGGCGGACAGTGAAGGCACCCACGCCCTGCGTGTCCTGGCCGACGGCCAGGAAATCGCGGTCCGGGATCTGCGCGCGGGCGACGGCCTGGTGCGCCTGAACGAAATCAACCGCAGGGGCGCCCTGGCTGTGGTCATGTCCCCGGGCGCTCGTCCCCTGGCGGCGGACAGCGGCCTGGCCCGCATGTCCCTTCAGCTCCCGTCCCGCCACACGGCCTACCTGGGCCTGGAAATGAATTGGCTGGTGGCCTTCTGCGTGTTTTCGCTGATCGTCGGTCTGGCCATGAAGGATCTGTTCAAGGTTTCCATGTAGAGGATGAGAATGATGATGCGCGCCGTGATCCTGACCCTTTTGCTCACCGGGCTGATCCTGACCGCGGGCTGCGGCGGCCAATCCAGCGATTCGGTGGTCGGTACGGAGGCGGGCAAGCTGACGGTCATCGGCATCGATTCCGCCGACTGGCGTCTGCTTCAGCCCATGGTGGACGAAGGGCGCCTGCCCCATCTGCAGGCGTTCATGGCCGAGGCGTCCTACGGGCGCATGAAGACTTTCTATCCCCTGGAAAAATCGCCCCTGCTGTGGGCCAGCATCTGCACCGGCGTGATGCCCGAGGTCCACGGCGTGACCAACTTCGTCAAGGGCTCGGATCAGGAACCGGTGTCCGGCAGCGCCTGGTATGCGCCGGCGTTGTGGGACATCCTGGGGGCCGCGGGGCTGTCCACCTCCATCGTGGGGATGTGGACCACGTATCCGGCCCGTCCCATCGACGGGGTCATGGTGAGCGACTACCTGCCCTACGGCCACGCCCGGGCCCAGGCCCTGAAGAACCTGGTCTACCCCGACTCCCTGGCCGGGGCGGTCACGGCCCTGCGGGTGACCGAGGCCGACATTTCAGATGACATTCTGGCCCGCTTCATCAACCGGGAGCACTTGGCGCTGGCCAACGAGAAGTATCCCAAGGAAATGGACACCCTGCGCGGCATCCTGGCGGCGGATATGGGCTACATCGCGGTGAATGAAATGCTGGCCCGGGAGTTCGATTTCGACCTGTTCTTCTTCTACCAGCGCGGACCGGACATGATCAGCCACCATTTCTATCCCTACATGAAGCCGGACAGCTTCAAGGGCGTGATGACGCCCGAGGCCCGGGAAATCTTCGGCGAAGTGGTCCACCGCTATTACGAATGGTCCGACGAGGTTCTGGGTCAGGTCCTGAGCTGGTTCCCGGCCGACCGCCAGACCGCGATCCTGTCCGACCACGGATTCTACGGCCCCCGCAAGAGCGGCGTGAAGGGCTCGGCGGAGCACAGCGAGTGGGGCATCTTCCTGGCGCGGAGTCCCCTGTTCGAGCCGGGCTACAAGTTCGACCAGATCGAATTGCTGGACATCTGCCCCACCTTCCTGGCCCTCATGGGATTGCCCGCCGGCCGGGACATGCCCGGCGTGGTTCTCACCGACGGCCTGACCGCAAGCGGCCGTGCCCGGGTGGACCGGATGGAGAAGAACCGCGTGGAGAGTTATCTGCCCCTGCGACCGGCCCAGGGACCGGCGGGGGAGCGGGACGAGGCTGTGAACGAGGAAATCCGGAAGCAGCTGCGGTCGCTGGGCTACATCAATTGAGCCGGGTCCGACCCTGAGCCGTCAATTGACTTTTCCTCCCGCCTTGAATATGATAATCAACCCTCATTTTGTTATTGGGGAGGGTGTTTTCAAGGGAGGCCACCCATGAAAGCCATGGGTCTTGTACTGATTTTCCTGTCGCTGATCGCTTTTGTGACGCCAGCCGCCGCTTACCTGAACGATGTCGTGGTGCCAACCTCCGCGGAAACGGGAGACACGGTTATTCTCTTGGTTTTGGGAGACTTGCCGGATCCGTGTTGGAGTATCGACAGCGTGACCGTGACCCTGGAGGACATGGTGGCCACGGTCGATATCACCCTGGTGGATGATTCCGGCGGCGCCGGGTGTCCCCAGGTCATTGTCCCCTACGAGGTGTATCCGGAGTTGGTCTTTCCGGCGCCCGGGCTTTGGACAATCCACGTGGTGGACCATGGAGGATATCTGCCGGTCGGGGACTGGCTGGGAACCATCAATGTGACCGGGGAAGTGCCAGCCGAGGTGGAGACCTGGGATTCCATCAAGGCGATATACCGGTAGGTTGTCGTTCCGACGGCCCACGGGCGCATGGTGAGAGCCGGGAGAGTCTCCCGGCTCTTCAATTACACCGTCTCGCCCACCAGTTTTCCCAGATTGTCAGCCACAACCTGCAGCTCCTGCGCCATGGCGGTGAGCTCGGCGCTCGACGCGGCCGACTCTTCGGCGCTGGCGGCCGTGGACTGGGTCATCCGGTCCAGTTGGCCCATGGATTCCGAGATTTCCACGATGTGCTGCGACTGGGTGTTGCTGCCGCTGGTCACCTGACCGATGGCTTCGCTGGTCTGGTTGGCCTGGGTGGAAATCTCGCCCAGGATCTTGGCTACGTCCTTGACCACGGTCACGCCCTGGTCCGCCTGTTGACGGGACCCGTCCAGCAGGTCGGCGGTGGTGCGCGCCGCTTCGGCGGATCGCTGGGCCAGATTGCGCACTTCCTCGGCCACCACGGCGAACCCCTTGCCGGCGTCGCCGGCCCGGGCCGCTTCCACGGCGGCGTTCAGGGCCAGGAGGTTGGTCTGGAAGGCGATTTCGTCGATGGTACCGATGATGCGGCTGGTGTCGTCGGCCGTCTGTTTGATGGACTCGATGGCCGTGGTCATACGCTCCACCGCGCCGAACCCGGAGGCGGCGGATTCGCTGGCCTCGGTGGCCGTCCGGTTGGCTTCGCCGGCACTTTCGGTGAAGGTTCTGGCCTGGGCCGTCACTTCCTGCAGGGCGGCCGAAGTCTGCTGAAGGCTGCCCGCCTGGTCTGTGGTGTTGGTGGCGATCTGGTCGCCCGCGGCCTTGAACTCCTGCGAGGCGGCCAGGGTGCGGCGGGCGCCCTGGATGATATCCTGAGCGGCTTTGCGCACCGGTTGAATCACGCCACGGGTAATAATGAGGGCCAAAATGATCCCGACCCCCAGGATGGACCCGATCATGGCCAGCAGCACGTTGCGTCCATAGGCGGCGGCCATGGCGTCGTCGTGGGCGGTGTTGATGACAACGCTGGCAGCGCCGAGCAGTTCACCCTCCTGCACCGAATGGCATTCCAGGCAGCTGGCCTTGGCCTTGAGCGGGCTGACCTGTCGGATGGTGTGGGCGTCCGAATCGATATGGACCACCGTTTCGCCGGTGGCCAGGACCGCCTGTTCCCATTCGTCGCGGGGCTGGGAGGCCTCGCGCTCGTCGAACTCCGCCACCACGGAGGGGGCCCGCACCGCATGCACGAGTTCAATCCCCTCTTCGGTCATGACACTGGCCACGTAGGCGTCCTGCGCCTCCATGTCGCCGAGCTCACCGAATATTTCCATGGAGTGGGTAATACTCTCGGCCACCAGGGTGGCTTTCTCCCGCCGCGACTGGTCTCCCATGCGGGAGAAGCCCATCTGCGTATAGGCCGTGACGGCTCCCAGTACCACGACCAGGCACAGAATCATCAGACCAACGATTTTTTCCCGGAGCTTCATAACTCTCTCCATCTAAAGAAAAAGCATAGGTTCAGTGAAGGCCAAACGGCCCAGGTTACCTAATAAGGTTCGGTTACTGATAAAGGATATTTAGCGAAAACACCCTTAAACAGGGAATTCAGGGCGTAAATGATCCTTTCGGCCATTCTCATTTATTCGGTATGCCCTGAATATGGTTAATGAGAAACCGGTGAGAAATTTTTGACCGTGATTGAGGACGCCTGAAAATCAGGTACAGGTTTCGGGGCTCAGCCGTATCAGACGAACCGATCCGCCAACCGGTGGATGAGATAACTGCTTTCACTCAGAGCCTGGTCGGCGAAATCCCCGAAGAAGTGGGACACACGCTGGAACTCGGCAATGAACCCCGCCTTGTCGTCGTTGCGCACCAGGTCGGCCAGCCGGCTGTGATGCTCCAGGAATTCCAGCAGGACCTGCCGCCTTTCGGCGTCGGCCAGGACGATGTCCGCGTACAATTCCGGATTCTGGGCGAAGATCCGGCCGGTCATCATCAACTCGGCCCGGTAGATGGGGCTGCTCAGGTCCAGCATGTGCCGGGGTTCGAGGCCCCGGGCCGCCAGATACGACCCGTGGAGCAGGGCCAGGAAATGCCGCAGGCCCTGAACGTGGTGCATGCCCTGGTCGTGCCGGTCGGGCGACATCTCGGTGACCCGCATGCCCCACAAACGGATTTGTTCGAGGAGCCAATCGGCCGCTTCCATCCGCCGCCCGGGGCAATATATGAGCAGTTGTTTGGTGAGGTTCTGCACATCCGGTCCGTGCATGGGGTGCAGACCGAGCACCGGCCCGGCAAAGGCCTTCAACATTTGGCCCAGGGGTTTGGCCTTGTGGCTGGTGAAGTCGGCCAAAACGGTGTCGGGACCCAGCAAAGGGCCGAGGGCCGTAATGACCCGGGCGGTCTCGCGGATGGGGACGGTAACGATGACCGCGTCGCACCCCTGCACGAGGTCGGGGGCCTGAGCCCAGTCGTCCTTTTCCAGGATGCGGACGTCGTGACCGCTGCGGGTCAGGTGCCGGGCGTACAGCGACCCCATGCCGCCGCGTCCGCCCACCAACAGGACCGTGCGTGCCCCGCCGGGCGCCTGGGGAAAGGCGCCGGTGGACTGGCGGGCCCGGGACGACCCCATGATCATGCGCAGGAAATCCTCGGCCCACTCCGGGTCCAGGCCGCGATCGGTGGCCGCGCTGCGGAAGGCGTCCACCTTCTGCTGCTCCCGGTCGGGCATGAAAATGGGCAGGCCGGCCGCGCGCTTGGCGGCCAGGACCTCGGTGAGCAAACCCTGACGTTCCACCAGAAGGTCCAGCAACTGGCCGTCGATGGCGTCGATGCGTTCACGCTGCCGTGTCAGCGAATCGGTCATGACAAAGCCCCGCCCGACGGCACGGGGGCCTTGGCCGCAGCCAATGGACGGCCCAGGGCCGTGGCCACCGGCCGCAACGTGTCCATCATGGCGGCGAACTGGTCGAAGTCCAGGCTCTGCCGCCCGTCGCTGAAGGCCTTTTCGGGAACAGGGTGCATTTCCACCATGATGCCGTCGGCCCCGGCGGCCAGGGCGGACAGGGCGAGGGCCGGCACGAACTCGCGGAAGCCCGCGGCGTGGCTGGGATCGATGATCACCGGCAGGTGACTCATGCTCTTGATCACGGGCACCGCGCTGATGTCCAGGGTGTTGCGGGTGGTGGTCTCGAAGGTGCGGATGCCGCGCTCGCAGAGCATGACCTGACGGTTGCCGCCAGCCAGGATGTACTCGGCCGCGAGCAACAGTTCCTCGATGGTGGTCATCATGCCGCGCTTGAGCAGCACCGGACGCCGGGCCTGGCCCACGGCTTCCAGCAGGGCGTAGTTCTGCACGTTGCGCGCCCCGATCTGCAGGATGTCGGCGTAACCGGCCACGGTTTCCACCAGATCCGGATGCATAACCTCGGTGACGATGGGCAGGCCCTGGGCCTGGCCGGCTGCGGCCATGATCTTCAGGCCCGGTTCGCCCATCCCCTGGAAGCTGTAGGGGGAGGACCGGGGCTTGTAGGCGCCGCCCCGCAGGATGCGCCCGCCGGCCGCCGCCACCGCCGAGGCGCAGCTGTGGATCTGGTCTTCGGATTCCACGCAGCAGGGGCCGGCCATGACCACGAATTCCCCGTCGCCGATATTCACACCGCCCACGGGAATGACCGTGGGTTCGGGCTGGAACTCGCGCCCCACCAGGTTGAAGGCGGTGGACACGGGGGTGATTTTGTCCACGCCCGGCAGCCCTTCCACGGCTGTCAGGTCGGTGCCCTGGTTGGCGTTGATGATGCCCACGGCGTTGCGCCCGGGACCGTGGCTGGGCATGGCGTTCAGGCCCGACTCGCGGCAGTGGCGCAACACGGCGCCGATGTTGGCCACCGTGGCTTCGGGTTTCATCAGGACGATCATCATTTCGAGATACCTCCGGAGGCGCCGGACAGGGCGTCGTGGGTGTTCTTCAACAGGGCGAGGGCCTTTTCCTTGCCGGCCGTGAGGTCCGGCGTTTCCAGCAGGCAGCGCAGCAGGGCGCTGCCCATGATCACGCCGTCGCAGGCGGCGGCGGTTTCGCGGGCCTTGTCGGGGCCGTCGATACCGAAGCCGGCGTACAGCGGCAGGTCGGTGGTGGTGCGCACGTTGTCGGCGAACCGGGTCAGGTCGGCCGCGGCCGCGCTGGCTGTGCCGGTGACCCCGGTGACCGCCACCAGATAGAGAAAGCCGGCGGCGGGTCCGGCGATGCGGGCCAGACGCTCAGCCGGCGTGGTGGGGGCGGCCAGATCCACCAGGGTCAGTCCCGTGTCGGCCAGGATTTTCCGCAGGGACCCGGTCTCCTCGAATCCCAGGTCGGGAATGATCAAACCGGCGCATCCGGCCTTGGCCGCCCGTTCGGCGAAATTTTCCGGCCCCATGCGGAGGATGGGATTGAGGTAGGTCATCATCACCGGCAGGGCCGGGCCCTGGGCCACTTCGGCCACCAGGTCCAGGGCGCGGGGCAGGGTCATGCCCTGGTCCAGGCTGATCTGGCTGGCCTTCTGGATGACCGGACCATCGGCCACCGGATCACTGAAGGGCACGCCGATCTCCACCACGGGACAGCCCATTTCACTGGCCGCGAACAGCAGCTCAAGGGAGGTGGTATCGTCGGGGTACCCGATGGTGAAAAAGGGCACCAGGGCGGTTCGGCCCTTGTCCCGCACGGCACGGGTGGCGGCTTCCAGTCGCATCATGAGGCGGCCTCCCCGTCGAGGGTGAGCAGATCCTTGTCGCCGCGGCCCGACAGGTTCACGACCACGACCTCCACCAGCGGATTCCGGGCCATGGACGCCAGGTGGGCCAGGGCGTGCGACGACTCCAGGGCCGGCAGGATGCCCTCCAGGCGACTGAGGTTGCGCAGGGCCTCGACGGCTTTCTCGTCGGTCACGCTGGCCACGGTCATGCGTCCGGTTTCGGCGAGGTCGGCGAGTTGAGGGCCCACACCGGGATAGTCCAGACCCGCGGAAATGGAGTGGACGGGCGACACCTGGCCGTGTTCGTCCTGCAGCAGCAGACTCATGGCGCCGTGGAGCACGCCCGGCAGTCCCAGGCCCAGGCTGGCGGCGTGCCCGGCGCTGGAACCGCCGGCTTCCACGGCCACCAGGGCGACTTCGGGATCGTCGAGGAAGGCGCTGAACAGGCCCATGGCGTTGCTGCCGCCGCCCACACAGGCCAGAGCGTGGGAGGGCAATCGCCCCTCGCGTTCCAGGATCTGGGCGCGGGCTTCGCGGCCGATGATCTGCTGGAAATCCGCCACCAGGGTGGGGTAGGGGTGCGGCCCCACCACCGAGCCGATGATGTAGTGCGTGTCCGTCACGTTGGACACCCAGTCGCGGATGGCTTCGCTGGTGGCGTCCTTGAGGGTGGCGCTGCCGCTGCTCACGCCAATGATCTCGGCCCCCATCAGTTTCATGCGCTGCACGTTGGGCTGTTGCCGCGCCATGTCGGTTTCCCCCATGTACACGGTGCAGCCCAGGCCGAACCGGGCACAGGTGGCGGCGGTGGCTACGCCGTGCTGACCGGCCCCGGTTTCGGCAATGATGCGGGTCTTGCCCATGCGCCGGGCCAGCAGCACCTGTCCCAGGGTGTTGTTCAGCTTGTGGGCGCCGGTGTGCAGGAGGTCTTCCCGCTTCAGCCAGATGCGCATCTTCCCGCCGAGGGCGGCCTCCAGGCGGGCAGCGCGGTACAGGGGTGTGGGGCGCCCGGCGAAGTCCCGCAACAGTTCGCGGAGTTCGGCCTGGAAGTCCTCATCCTGCCGGGCATCGGCGTGGGCGGCGGCCAGGTCCAGCAAACCGGGCATCAGGGTTTCGGGAACGTATTGTCCCCCGAAGCGGCCGAAGCGACCGTCGGGTCGGGTCGCGGAATCAGAGAACATCGATTTCCTCCAGATGACGAACAGCGGTGATGAATTGTCGCACTTTGGCGGCGTTTTTCAGTCCGGGGGTCTGCTCCACGCCGCCGCACACATCCACGCCCAGGCAACGGGCGCCCCGGACGGCCCCAGCCACGTTGTCCGGCGTCAGGCCGCCGGCCAGGATCACGGTGCGGCCCTTTTGGGTGAGGTCGGCCGCAGCCTGGTGCAAACGGTTGACGTGGACGGGCGTGCGCAGGGCCGGGTCCTTGGCCAGGTCCAGCAGCAGGGTGAGGCTTGAGTCGAGTTTATCCAGCGCGTCCAACTGGTCCACGGTCACCGCCGGAACAACAGGTCGCTCGCAGGCGGTGGCGATCTGTTCCAGCCGAGCCGGGTTCGTGCAATCGTGAACCTGGACGAAGGACAGATTGGCCGCCGCCACGGCCTCGGCCGCAAATAGGGGGTCCGGGTTGATGAACACACCCACCATGGGCATCAGGGACACGGATTCGGCAATGGACGCCCCTTGGGCCAAAGTCACTTGTCGGGCACTGGGCGCGAAAATCAAGCCCAGGCGATCGGCCCCGGTTCGGGAGCAGAACAGGGCATCCTTCGGATTGGTGATGCCGCAAATCTTGATCAGGCGCCTCATGGGGTGACCTCGTCGGTGCCCAGGTAGGACCGCAACCGCGCGGCGGGATCGGGATCCTGCAGCAAGGATCCGCCGATGAGAAACGCGTCGGCCCCCAGGGCTTCCAGTTCGGTGATCTCATCCCGCCGGCCAACCCCGCTTTCCACAACCCGCCGGCAAGTGGACGGAATGCGGCCCAGCAGGTCGCGGCTGGTATCCAGGGTGACGGTGAAGGTGTCCAGGTCGCGGTTGTTGATGCCCACCAGGGTGGCCTCGGCGAACAGGGCCCGCTCCACATCGGACAGGTCGTGACATTCCACGAGCACGTCCAGTCCCAGGCCCACGGCCAGAGCGTGCAACTCGGCCAGTTGGGGACCGTCCAGCAGCCGGGCGATGAGCAGGACGGCGTCGGCGCCGGCCAGGCGCAGGGCCTTGACCTGGTAGGGATCGACGATGAACTCCTTGGCGATGAGCGGCAGATCCACCGCTGCTTTCATGGGCTGGATGTCGGCCGGCGAGGTGCCGAAGCGGGCCTCATCCACCACCAGGGACAGGGCCGAGGCCCCGGCCGCGGCGTAGACAGCGGCCAGATCGGCCGGCGCACCCTGCTGCAGGAAGGCCGAGACGCTGGGAGACCGGCGTTTGACCTCGGCGATAATGCGGGTGCCGGGACCGGTCAGGGCCTGGCCGAAGCGGCGGCAAGCCGGCAGGTCGCCCAGGCGGGCGGACAACTCGGCTTCGCTGAGCCGGGCCTTGGCGGCGGCCACTTCGTCGCGCTTGTCGGCGGTGATGCCGGCCAGGAAACGGTTCATGAGGTGCCCTCCGTCGCCGGATCGTGCAAATCGTGGGTGGCCGTCACCAGATCGTCCAGCAGCCGTCTGGCCTGACCGCTTTGGACGGTTTCCCGGGCCAGAGCCACGCCGATGGCCGGGTCGCCCACCGCATCGGCCACCACCAGGGCGCAGCCCACGTTGGCCAGCACGGCATCGGTGCGGGGGCCGGGTTTTCCGTCCAGGACTTCCAGCAACAGGGCGGCGTTCTGTGCGGCGTCGCCGCCGTCCAGATCGGAGGAGACACATTTTTCCAGACCCAGATCGGCGGGGTCCAGCACCTGCTCGGAAATCTGCCCGCCGTCCAGCTGGACAATCCGGGTGGGGCCGGTGAGCGCCACTTCGTCCAGTCCGCCATGACCGTGCACGACCCAGGCCTTGCGGCTGCCCAGTTCCCGCAGGGCGCCGGCCAGCAATGAACACAGCTCCGGGGCGTACACGCCCAGCAACTGCCGGCCGGCCCCGGCGGGATTGGTCAAGGGGCCCAACAGGTTGAAGATGGTGCGCACACCCAGTTCCCGCCGCACGGGCATGGCATGCCGCATGGCCGGGTGATGCTGGGGCGCGAAGAGGAAGGCGATTCCGATCTCGTCCAGCAGGTGGCCCAGGGCGCCGGGGTCCAGGTCCAGCCGCACGTTCAGGGCTTCCAGCACATCGGCGCTGCCGCACTGGCTGCTGGCCGCCCGGTTGCCGTGCTTGGCCACGGGCACGCCGCAGGCGGCGGTGACCAGGGCCGCGGCGGTGGAAATGTTGAAGCTGCCGGAGCCGTCGCCGCCGGTGCCACAGGTGTCCAGGGCCTGCTCGGGGTGGGCAAAGTCCACGGGAATCATGTGCTGTCGCATGGCCCGGGCCGCGCCGGCGATTTCCGTGGCCGACGGTCCCCGTAACTGCCAGGCCGCCAGGGCCGCGCCCAGGGAGGCGGCTCCCATGCGGCCGGACATGACCTCGTTCATGAGGTCTTCCGCCTGCGCCCCGCTGAGGGCGTGGCCGGCCAACAGGTCTTTCAGAACCCGGGTGTTCATGAGGCCATCCTCCGGGCCGGGCCGCACTGCTGCAGCCAGTTGGCCAGCAACTGACGCCCTTCGGGGGTCATGATGGATTCGGGATGGAACTGCACACCTTCGACCGCATGGGTCCGGTGACGCACGCCCATGATCTCGCCTTCCTCGGTGTAGGCGCTGATTTCCAGGTCGGCCGGCAGGTCCTCTTCCCGCGCGATGAGGGAATGGTAGCGCGTGGCGGTGAACGGGGTGCCCAGGCCGGAGTACACGGTGCGCCCGTCGTGGAAAATGGGGCTGGTCTTGCCGTGCATGACGGTTTCGGCCCGGATGATCCGGCCGCCGAACACCTCGATAATGGTCTGGTGCCCCAGACAGATGCCCAGGATGGGCAGGCGCCCGGCGAAGGCCTTGATCAGGTCGGCGGACACACCGGCGTCGGCGGGGGTGCCGGGACCGGGGGAGATCACCAGACCGCTCGGATTCAGGGCCTCTGCTTCGGCCACCGTGATGGCGTCGTTGCGCCGCACGTCCACCTCGGCCCCCAGTTCGGCCAGACACTGCACCACGTTGAAGGTGAAGGAGTCGTAGTTGTCGATCATGAGGATCATTGTTCCAGTCCTTTCTCGGCCACGGTGATGGCGCGGGTCAGCGCACCGAGCTTGTGCAGGGTCTCTTCGTATTCGGCGGCGGGATCGCTGTCGGCCACGATGCCGGCGCCCGCCTGGGCCCACCAGCGGCCGTCCTGCATGACGAGGGTGCGGATGGCGATGGCCAGGTCCATGTCGCCGCCGGGGGCGAAGTAGCCCACCGCTCCGGCGTAGGGGCCGCGCCGTCGGCCTTCCAGTTCGGCGATGATCTCCATGGCGCGAATCTTGGGCGCCCCGCTCACCGTGCCGGCGGGAAACACCGACCGCAGCAGGTCCCAGCGATTCCTGTCGCCGGCCAACCGGCCGCTGACGCGCGACACCAGATGCATGACGTGGCTGTAGCGCTCCACCTGCTGGAAACTGTCGGGCGTCACGGAGCCGGGCTTGCACACACGGCCCAGGTCGTTGCGTCCCAGGTCCACCAGCATGAGGTGCTCGGCCTGTTCCTTGTCCGAAGCCAGCAGTTCGGCCTCGAGGGCGGCGTCATGCGCGGGATCGTCGCCGCGGGGGCGGGTGCCGGCGATGGGCACCACGCCGGCCCGGTCGTCGTGCAGGGTGACCAGCGATTCGGGGCTGGAGCCCACCAGTTGGAAATCCCCGTAGTCGAGGAAGAAGAGGTAGGGCGACGGGTTCAGGATGCGCAGGGCGCGGTACACGCTGAAGGGGGCGGCGTCGGTGCGGCCGGCCAGGCGCTGCGACAGGACGATCTGGAAGGCGTCTCCGGCGAAGATGTGCTCCCGGGCTTTTTCCACCTTGGCTTCGAAGTCGGCCCGGGCGGTTTCGCAGAGGGAGCCGGCGGGGCCGTCGCCCAGACGATGACCAGCCTGGGGACCGGGGACGGCCGTGTCCATGGGCAGGGGGCTGCGCAGGGCGGTGATGGCGCTCTCCAGCCGCTCCAGGGCGTCGGCGTATCCGGCTTCGGGGTCGCCCTCGCGGGGCAGCACGGCGATTTCGATCTCGCTGCGCACGTGGTCGAAGACCACCAGGCCCGACGGGAACATGAACCGGTAGTCGGGCAGGTTCAGGTCGCCGCCGTCGGGAAGGTTCAGCGCCTCGAAGTAGCGTACCATGTCCCAGGACAGGTAGCCCACGGCCGCGCCCAGGGGCCCGGGCAGGTCGCCCAGGTTGATGCCCCGGCTGCGGTCCAGTTCCTCGCGCAGGGCGGCCAGGGGATCGGCGGGGTCCACGGCTTCCCGGGTTTCCTGACCGTCCTGGCGCCGCACGACCTCGGTCCCGTCGAGACTCAGGTCCAGACGGGGGGCCAGGCCGATGAAGGAGTAGCGGCCCACCTGGATGCCGCGTTCCACGCTTTCCAGCAGGCAGGTGGCGCCCACCGGCGCCAGTTTCAGGTACACCGAAACAGGTGTTTCCAGGTCGGCGGGAATGCGCCGGCGCAGCGGTGTGGGCCGACCTTCGCGGGCCAGGCTGATGAATTCTGACAGTGCGGGCGTAACCATGGTGTCTCCTCGGGCCCTTCAGGTGACTGGGACAAAAAAAGACCCGCCATCCTTGCGGATAGCGGGTCTTGCTCAATTTCGTTCAGGTCGAATTAACCGTTCCGAAAACCCCTATCCGCTGGACAGACCGGGCCAATACCACCAACTGGTGGACATGCTGACCGCGGGGCTGCTCTGGATTCGGGACATCTCTCTCCGGCTACAAAAGTGCGCTGGAACGGTTTTCGATCGTCGGATAAGTGTAGCCGACTTCGCGCCGAGTGTCAACCGGGCCCGATTGGCGGCGTCCCTATTCGGGATCGGCAATGGCGATCTTATCCGCCCCGCCCACTTTCACCTCACGCAGGACCTGCACGAACGCGCCGTACTTGGTATCCGCATCGGTGTGCAGGACCACAATCCGGTAGGTGTTTTCCTGCATGGCCTTGGCGATGACCTTGGAGA
>Ga0209475_10002247_pt1 | contig 20212 bp, 17 predicted proteins | sample tdDd471_FD_187128 | JGI IMG/M metagenome (GOLD analysis project Ga0209475, IMG submission 187128) | Marine sediment microbial communities from the Atlantic coast under amendment with organic carbon and nitrate - tdDd47.1 (SPAdes)... | ecosystem: Environmental > Aquatic > Marine > Coastal >... | reverse complement strand
AGAGCCCGGGCCTCTTCAGAGAGGGACCCTTTGTTGGGAATTGCTATTTTCAGCATCTAACGACTTTCCTTACTCTACAGATTGATGCGCCTCACAAAATACAGCCGGAACCGTCAGGGCCTTCGCATGAAGCCTCCAAACGATTCCGACAGCGTCGGCCATCACAGGTATTTATAGATATCGTCCAGTTCCAGATCACAGGCAATCATCATCACCTGGAGATGGTAGAGAAGCTGGGAAATCTCTTCGGCGGTCTTCTCTTTGCCTTCATATTCGGCAGCCATCCAGACCTCACCGGCCTCTTCCAGTACTTTTTTGCCGATGGCGTGCTTTCCGGCACGAATCGCCTTGACGGTCCCGGAGTCGGGATCATCGGCAGCCACCTTCTTCTTCAGCTCTTCAAAGAGCTCTTCAAATCGTTTCATGGAGTATCTCGTGATCTGTTGTCATGATGATGCGCATGGAAAAAAGGCCGGAAGCAATCCCGCACAGCGCATGAAAGCGGGCAACACGACGCCTATACTCTGTCATAACAAGGCGTTTGGCTCATCCGGAGCCGAATTCCGGCAAGTTGTGACCATACCACCTTTTTGCAGCAAACAAAAGGGGCCGGCCGCCCTGTGGACAGCAAGCCCCTTGCTTTGTTCAACCCATCCTACCCGATGGATGCTTCAACTTACTTTTTAGTAATGCTTGTCCGCGTACCCGACCCAGCCGCCGGCTTCCACCAGGGCCCGGTCAAAGTCGGAGATCTCAAAAGGCACCTCAAGGGTCTCACCGGCTGCCGTAAAGCTGAAGGTCCCTTTCTCAAGGTCCGTGACAAGCTCGGTCTCCTTGCCGGAGAAACGGGCCATAAGGTCGTCCAGAACCTCTGAGGAGAGCTCCACGGCCATCATCCCGCAGTTGAACATGTTCTGCTTGAAGATACGGGCAAAACTCTCTCCGATGACAATATTGATGTCATTGACCTCAAAGGCCCAGGGGGCATGCTCACGGGAAGAGCCGCAACCGAAGTTGGCCCGTGTCAGCACAGCGCCGGAGGGTTCGATGTCCTTTTCAGGGGCAAACCCGGCCATCTCAAGATCTTCCAGCAGGTAAGGCTTCAGCGCCTCCTTGGTGATCTCAGTCAAGTAGCGTGCCGGAATGATTTCGTCGGTATTGATATCAGATCGGTCCAGAAACAGGACTTTTCCGCTGAATGATTTCATGGCTTACTCCCCTCCCGTAAAGATGTGTGAGTTGGTGATAACACCGGTAAGGGCCGTTGCCGCAGCTGAGGCAGGGCTCATGAGATGAACCATCCCTCCCTTGCCCATGCGCCCGTTAAAGTTGCGGTTGGTGGTGGAGGCACACACCTCACCGTCCGCGAGTACCCCGTTGCTCATGCCGAGGCACGCCCCGCAGGTGGGGTTGGTAACGCAGAAGCCTGCGTCCATGAAGATCTCGATAATTCCCTCTTTCAGGGCCATCTTGTAGATGGCGGGGGTGGCAGGCGACACCACGCCACGCACGCTCTCATGGATGTGCTTGCCGCGCAACACCTCGGCCGCCACACGAAGGTCCTCAATGCGACCGTTGGTGCAGGAACCGATATAGACCTGGTCGACCTTTTCACCCTCAAGCTCGGCAATGGGCTTCACCTGGTCAGGCTTGTACCCGAAGGTGGCCATGGGCACGAGACCTGCGACATCCACCGCCACCTCTTCGGCGTACTCGGCGTCGGCATCGGGGGTAAAGGCGCTGTAGGCTTCAAGGGCCGCCTCTTTGGATGAGAACTCATCCTGAATGAAGGGCCAGAGGTACTCAACGGTGGTCATGTCCGGTGCGCAGATACCACAGGTACCGCCCGCCTCAATGGCCATGTTGCACAGGGTCATTCGGGCTTCCATGCTCATGGCATCCACAACCGGGCCGGTGAACTCGATGACGCGGTTGGTGGCACCGTTCACACCCAGCTTGCCGATAACGTCCAGGATCACGTCCTTGGAGTAGACCCCTTCGGCAAGTTCGCCGGTGATGACGACCTTCATGGTCTTGGGGGCGTGAAAAGCACACACCCCTTTTAAGATACCCACCTCGAGGTCCGTGGTGCCGACACCTGCGGCAAAAGCGCCGAAGGCACCGTGGGTGCAAGTGTGAGAGTCGCCCATGATAATGGTGTAACCGGGACGCACAAATCCCTTCTCAGGGAAGAGGGCATGGCAGACGCCGTTGTCACCGATATCAAAGAAATCGATGATACCCTGGCGAAGGGCCCACTCACGAATGATCTTGCCCTGCATGGCTGTCTTGGAATCCTTGGCAGGGGTCACATGGTCGATGACCGCCTTGATCTTTGAGGGATCAAACACACGGTCCATGCCGCGAGCTTCAAGGTCGGTGATGGCCACAGGTGTGGTGATTTCGTGACAGAAAACCGCATCCAGTCGAATCACCTGGATGTCGCCGGACGGATTGTCCACAAGATGCGATTCAAAAATTTTTTCCGCGATTGTCTTTCCCATATCTCCTCCAGAAGATGTCTGGTTTATCTGCGATGGACTCGCAAAAAGTTCAAACAAGCCATGGTGACATACAACAGTGTGTGATTCATACAAACAGTGTAACTACTCAGCCCAATGTTGCCTCCGGCGGCCCTGCCGGGAGCCAAACTTTTGCAAAGTTTGACAAACAGTCTTTGTGCATAATTTCAAGCTTACACTACAATCAAAGGCGAATGTGATTTCCCCCGAGGGACGAGGGGCAAATCGCATTCGCAACCTGCTTTCAAGGTGGCACACCTTGCCGCCGGAGGCACGCTTTTACCAAGCACTTTGACCATAGAAGGCATGGCTTCATAGTTACCCAAACGGATTATTTGTGCGATGACTGACGGGGCGGTGAAACAACCCACACCGCTTTCAGTGCGGACTCACCCCGGTTCTTTAAAATATGCGGTATCCGCGATGCAAAGGAGACCGTGTCCCCTTTATAAAGGGTGTACACATCGTCCCCGAAGAGAAGCTCGGCTTCCCCTTCCAGGATGACCCCGAACTCACGGCCGGCATGGCCGTACTCCAGGTCGCCCTTTTCGCCCCCCACGGCCACCTCCAGCATGAAGGCGTCAACGGAGTGCTCCCCCGGAATCTCTTCCCGGACGGAGAGGCGACTCATGGTCACCAGGCCATCCCTTGTCACGCTTCGCTCCGAGGCCCGGACGATCTCAACCGTCCCTTTTTTGCGATAGTCGCTGAAGAGGTACTCGTAGTCGATCCCCAGCACGTCCGCAATGGAAAGAAGGGTATCGATGGATGGAGAGACCTTGTTGCGCTCGATCTGGGACACAAGGCTTTCACTCACCCCGGCCTTTCCGGCCACCTGCTTTAAGGTGATGCCCCGGCGTTCCCGTACCGCCCGTAACTTACTCCCGAATTGGTGTTTTGACTCAGACTTTATCAATACTGCACCTCCTGAAGCATTTATAAAGTCCCCCACCCCAAACTGTCAACCCCTTTTCCCGGAACAACCGCATGCACGTTGATAAAAAAATGCCTCCGGCGGCAAGGTGTGCCACCTTGAAAGCGAGTAGCGGATGCGCTTTACCCCTCGTTCCTCGGGGCAAATCACATCCGCCTTTGATTCAAGGACTGCCACTGACCATTATTTTAAAACCTGTTTGTCAAACGTTACACACGTTTGACCCCCGACAGGACCGCCGGAGGCATAGCTGAACAGTTACGTTTGTTTTTTGATTCTTCGCGGTTTACGTCACGGGTTAGAGTCACAAAGAGAACGAAACGTTCTCCGGGCTACCCAAAGGAGCTTATGTCATCTCAGCTGTTGTCCACGGGCGCAGCCCGTCCGTGAATATGACGTACCCGAGGAACGAGAGCTCAGAGCATTCGCGAACCTGTTTTGACATCCCGGCCGCCCTTCCCCTATAGTGTCAAAGGCCCGGGCACCTGCCTCGGCCATTCATCCACCCAACCCATGATGCGAGGTCCCCATGAACCACACTCACTATGCCCATCTTCCCCTGCCCGACTCACTGAAACCATGCATCGATTTCCACGGCCATCTCTGCCCCGGACTCGTCTACGGCTACATCGTGGCCATGGAATCCCTTCGACGATTTGAAGAGACCCGAAGCGACGATGAAGAGATGGTGGCCATCAGCGAAAACGACGCCTGCTCCGTGGACGCCCTGCAGGTGCTCCTGGGAACCACCTCCGGCAAAGGCAACCTCACCATCAACAACATCGGAAAGAACGTCTACACCGTCTACTCCCGTAAGGCCGGCAAAGGCTTCCGTTTCTCGCGAAAAACCGCCTACACCTACACAGGCGAAACCCCTGAGCTCTTTGATGAGCTGGAAAACAAATTCGCAGGAGGCACCGCCACGGGAGCTGAGCGAAAACAACAGAAAATCATGAAGGCCATGGACCTTCTCTCAAAACCTGCCAGTGAGGTTTTCGAAATCACCGAAGCCGCCATCCCCACCCCGGCCTTTGCCGAACTGGCCCCATCGGTGGCCTGCGCCACTTGCGGGGAGCTCACCATGAAAACAAAAATGGTCGAAAACAAGGGCAACCTCCTCTGCCAGACCTGCGCCCCATAAAACAGATTTCGCAACGAGTCAGCGTGCCCCCCCACCGGCGGCCAGGTGGGGCACCTGGAAACCCTATGGCGAATGCGTAAAGGGTACCGTTATACGATCACTTTCAATGCATTCGCGTGGAGGGTGATATAAGGCAGCCCGTATTGAAAAGAGGCCAATATAACTATAGAAGATTGTCGCCAGCCAGGACTCTTCGGGCGCGCCGTGCTCCGTCGCGGCATTCACGCGATATCCGTCAAGACTCGGCACTCGTTGGGTTTCGAGATCGTGGGAGTGGTTCATGGTTTATATGTGCATAATCCAAGCGATGGCGTGTTTCCGGTAAAAAGAGCCGCGGCGGAGCACGGCGCACCCGGACAAGGTTACCTATAGAGGCATAGGCTCAACGGTGACAACTCAACATGAAATACGTGAAGAATGCCACCATTCTCACCTCTCCCGCGAAGGCAGGAGACGGAATCACCGGTAGAAATCCACGGGCGTAGCCCGTCAGCAAATGTGACGTACCCGAGGAACGAGGGGGCGGAGCATTTACACCCCGCTTCCGAGGTGGCGCACCTCGCCACCGGAGGCACGCTTTTGTCACGTGCCTTGGCCATGGAAGGCACAAGCCCAACAGATCCATATTTCCCTTGCCGCCCAATGATTATCGATTTAAAATAAAAGAAATTCCCAACGTATCACACCTTTAATTCATCCCACCCAACCCGACCCACACATGTCATTCCACCCAACCAAGGGAGTTCCTATGACCATAGACTCGCCTTTAAAACAGCTGGCCCGCTCCGCAACGGATCCAACCGAGACAGCACCTGACCTGCTGCCCCTGTTGACGGATCTTCTCTTTGCCGACAAATCCCTGGGATTCTGGCATTCTCTAAAAAGACAGATGAAAGGCCTTATTAAAGAGGAACATACGTCACGTCAACTGGCAGAGCTCTCCCAACCCCTGGCGGCCATTGCAGACCAACTGCGAGACGCAAATGAGCTTGAGATCTCGGAGCTCCCCCCCCGATTGCTCAATGTTCTGGAAATCATTGAGGCCAACCACTCTCTTTTTTTCCTCCCCCAGGCCACCGCCGAAGAGAGGGTGACCCACCTGCCCCTGTTCACCCCCATGGCCGTCCTTCACCTCTCCACCTTAAGCCTTCTTCACACCCTGGCCTTCAACAACAGCGTCCCCGCATCAGCCCACCTGCGGTACCTCTGCAACACCACCGCCCAGTATTACCTCTCCTATGCGGAGCAGGCTGTCTCGGATGCGGTGAGCTGGCGAACAAATCAACTGAACATCACCTGCACCCCCATGAGAAGCGCCATGTTTGGCGGCCCCAATCTCCAGGTCACCTGCGTGGATGACCACACCCAAAGAACCGTCGTGGATGAAATGTGCACAGCCTACCCCGGCACCATGAACCCCCTGCTGCAGCGCACGGTGGACCGGGTGAACCTCTACGAAGAGAGGCTTCATCACAAAGCCTCCCTGTTCTGGGAGGTACAGGTCCTGGATGTGTTGTCTGAATGGAATGAACGAAAGACAGAGATGAAACGACCCGCCCCGCCGGACAGCGTTCACGGGGTCCTGGATGATGCCCTGTACATGATCTTTCAGGACGTCAGCAGGTCAATGATGGGATTGAAATAAAGATGGGCGACCCCAGATGGGCCGGAATTGGAATAACCGTAGAAGGGGATAAATACCTTACCCCTGACAGGGCCTGAGAAACTAAAACGTCTCTCCGCCCATCGATTCCGGATTGTCGGTGGCTTCAAACCGAATAACAGAGGAAATTTCTACCACGAAACGCACGAAGGCGGTGTCCCCGCTAAAAACAATTCGTAACTATTCAGCTAGGCCTCCGGCGGGTCGCTTTTTGAAATGAGCCCCGAAAACTTTCCGGTTGCCGTCTCTATTTCCGTCTGCCCCGCAGGGGGCTCACGGAAATAGAGACGACATAATCATCAAGCCAGAATCATCTGATTTTTCGACACGGGTTATGCAGGTGATCAGATCCTAAAACCTGTTTATCAAACTTTTCAAAAGTTTGGCCCCCGGCAGGGCCGCCGGAGGCCAAGGCTCATTACGACTTGGCTTCTTCCGGCTCCACCGGCTCAGGGGTAAATTCTGCCACAAACGTATCCACACCGTCCCGGGTTGATGTCACCACGACCTTCACCACCTTCACATCCTTGAGGCGATCCCCCAGGTAAGGCGCAAGAATTCGTCTAAAGTCACCCAGAACCGTTTGAAACCGATTGAGGCTGCGTACATCCCGATGCCTGAGACGGCTCATATGAAGAACCAGGGCCTCTCGAACGCTCGGGTGAATCCGATAGCTGCCCGAGGGCTCTCCTGAATCGAGGCGCACATCTTCAATATACGACGTCCCCTCCACATCGCTTAAGAGAAACTCCATCTGAACGCACAGGTAACGGTTTTCCTCGTTGAGGCGTTCCTTGGCAAGCCCCACCACCAAGGGCCCTGTGGCCACATGGATCAAGGGAAGCCCCCCCTCCTCTTCCGGAGCCTTGGTGCTCCGAAGGCGATCCCAGGAAAGTCGTTCACCCGTGGGGGATCGAAGCATCATGCGATTTGGGGTCAGCCGTTCAATAAGGTAGGTCACCGGGGCATCCACCTCCCATGGGGTATCCCCTTCCACCACTTCCGGTGTCATGACGAGGAGCAACGGGTCCCCATCCACCTCCGGTGGCAAAAGCTGCCACTTGCCATCCACCTTAACCCGTTCCGCCGTGTCATCGATCTTGGAGTGCTGCCCCTCAGCAAGCCGAAGCGTACCGAAGGAGCCATTGGCACGAAAGGAGATGATGGTGTGATAACTGGCAATGGTGTCCTTCCACGGCCCCACGATGATTTCCCGTTCCGGAGGTTCTTTATCACAGGCGACCAGAAACAGAGCCAAAAGGGCCACCAACCCCGGCCACATGCACCGCCTTAATCTGTATTTCATACCCTTTCCCATACGCCTTCCCAGACGGCCCTGCCTTGGACAGAACCCCACAATAAAATTGATCAATTCATGCTCATCATTCTATCGCTCATTTGCGGACAAAACTTTAGCCCGGATATTTCACGAAGGGTGAGAAAAGCGAGCAGAAAACCGTGAATTACATCATGTATTTTTGAAGCATCTTAGCACCTCACAATAACTGCCTGTAATATCATGCCATTGCTTTGGACCAATTGTTCCCTCATAAAATATCCGGGTTAGCCGGGAATACCATGGTGCCTTAACCGTCACAGGTACCATGACTGTTGACAATTTCCCCACAAAGCAACAGATACCATACCACCGCACGTTGCCCATGCCCCGACGCTCTCCCACCGCAGCCACAGACAAACGGTCAAAACAAACCGAATTTTCAGTCAATATCCTCAAGCAAGAACACCTCGGCTGCTACAGTTTTTTTCCCACTGTAAAAAAAGAGGGTACCCCTGATGGCACAGAGTGTGAAATACTAAATTATTAAGGTGGCCTGTATCCATAGCAACGTCCATCTGCATCGCCACCGACAAAGAAGCAGACGCTGTCATTCGCCCGACCCAACCCCTGCATTCAGACTGTACCTGCCCAACGACAAGAGCACCGGCATCCCCACTGCCCGGGATTGATGATGCCTGCGCCCACCGTTGAAAAGCGTATCAGTACAATGCACAGGGGGGTCCCCAATCACAGAAAAGACTGCATATGGTGACAAAGATGAGACTCTCCGACGAAGAACGTTCCCGCTACCTGGCCCCCACCCCCCACATTGACTGTGATTCTGACGCCATCACCAGCTACGTCAACCGAATCATCAAGGGCCTCTCCTCCGACAAAGAGAAGGCCATGGCCGTTTTTACCGCGGTGCGGGATGATGTCCTCTACGACCCATACTATTACGATCTCAGCCCCAACGGCATGCGAGCCAGCGCCATTCTGCAGAAGGGACGGGGCTACTGTGTGGCCAAGGCCCTGGTCTTTACGGCTGCCGCCCGCGCGGCCGGCGTCCCGGCACGTCTCGGTTTTGCCGACGTGAAAAACCACCTCAGCACCCAGCGCCTCAGAAAACTCATGGGAACCGATCTCTTTGTTTACCACGGTTACTCGGAAATCTTTCTGGGCGACCACTGGATCAAGGTGACCCCCACGTTTAACGCCTCCCTCTGCGAGAAATTCGGCGTCCACCCCCTGGAGTTCGACGGGGAAAACGACTGCCTCTTCCACCCCTTTGACTCCGAAGGCCGAAAACACATGGAGTATGTCCTGGACCGCGGGCCGTACGACGATGTTCCGGTGGATGAAATCATCAACGCCTCCCTTGCCGCCTACCCCACACTTTTCAAAAATCTGGAGAGCCTTGGGGGAGGCCAGAAGATGGGTGATTTTGCGAAAGAAGCCGAAGCGGAAGAGCTGTAAGGGCCTAACCCCACCCCCGGTTGCGGGGCAACAGGAACAAACCATGACCGATAATTTTGATGAAAAAGCAGGCGGGTGGGACGAGCACCCGGAACGCCACAAACGAGCACAGGATGTGGCATCAGCCATCAAAGCCTCGGGCCTCAAGCCCGGCGCTGCCCTGGAGTTCGGATGCGGCACAGGACTTCTCACCTTCGCCCTGCGCCCCTTTGCAAACCATACGGTGCTGGCCGACACCTCGTCCGGCATGATTGACGTCCTCACAGACAAAATAGCCGCCGCAGGGGCATCGGACCTTTCCGCCCGCCTTATCTCCGAAGGGGCCGACGAACTGACCGGAGAGACCTTTGATGCCATCTACAGCCTCATGACCCTCCACCACATCGATGACACCCTGGGTGCCCTCACCCTGTTCAAAAGTCTTTTAAATCCGGGCGGCACCCTCTTTATCAGCGACCTGGAAGAGGAGGACGGCAGCTTTCACGGGGGCGGTTTTTCCGGCCACTGCGGGTTCAACCGCGCCTCACTCACCGCACAGCTCAAAGCCGCGGGGTTTGCATCCGTTGACTTTGAGGTCTGCCACACCATCCGCAAAGAGGTTGATGGAAAACCTGCCAGCTTTCCCCTTTTTCTTGCGACAGCAAAAAGATAAAAAAAGCGTGCCTCCGGCGGCAAGGTGTGCCACCTTGAAAGCAGATTGCGGATGTGATTTGCCCCTCGTTCCTCGGGGCAAATCACATCCACCTTTGAACCGAGAGCTACCAGATATCTTTTTTTAAGGCCTGTTTATCAAACCCAGCCCATAGAATTGGCCAAGTATGCCCCCCGGCAAAAAAGCCGCGACGGAGCACGGCGCACCCAGGAGGGTGTCGTTACCATAAAAATGAAGCAGGTCTCTTCTCAAGAACGGTCGCAATACCTGACCCTCTGCGCGAATGCCTCAAAAGTGATTGCATCACGGCGACCTCCACGCATTCGCCACAGGGTTTCCAGGTGCCTCCACCTCGCCGCCGGAGGCATCTCTTTTGCCCTTTCCCTGCCCCTTAAAAAAAACGCCCCGTCGGAGTCATCCGGCGGGGCGTTGTGTTGACGGGTGGTGCGTGGAGCGGGTTATTCAGAGTCTGAAGGCGTCGTATCCTTTTTCACCGCAGTGCCAATGGTGGTGTGAATCTGCTTGAATGCTTCATCAAAACTTGTGGGGGAGACGCGCCCCACTTCAATAAATTTCACGACAATCTCTTTCGCCGCACGAAGAATCTGCTCATCAATCGATGCCATTTTCATCGGCAATCTCCCCTGGTGTGTTCGCGTTGGTGGCTTTAGAGGCGCCGGCAGCGGCCTCAGATCCCTGTTCGGCCCCCGTCATCGGAAGCCCGTTTTTATATGTCACAGACAGGGTGCTCCCGTCCGATTTTCGTGATGTCATCACCCCGTCGGGCTGACCGTTCACCCACAGGCCTTCAAGGACAGAGCCGTCCACAGAGGTTCGGATCCCTTTGCCGTGATACGCCCCTTTGACAAAAGCTCCGGAATAGGTGCTTCCATCGGCCAGGGTCAGGGTACCGGTGCCATGGGGCTTCATATCGGCTACATCACCTGTGTACCGCGATCCGTCAGTATAAAAGACGTTAAACACACCGCGCATCAGCCCCTCATGAAAAGAGCCCTCGAATCTCACCCCATCCGAGGTGATGAGGTCCCCTTCTCCTTCAAAAAGGTTCTCATGGAACCGCCCCTCATAGCGGGTGCCATCTGTTGCGGTATAGACGCCCTTGCCTTCCATTGTCCGGCCGTCTTTCATGTAGCCGAAGAACCGCGCACCGTCCACAAAGACCCAGTCGCCTTTTCCGGCAATCTTGTCTTCGATAAAAGGCCCGGTGAAGGTGGCGCCGTCCGCATACGTGACGGTGCCCTTCCCGTGAAATCGGTTGTTTTCGAACATCCCCTCATAGCGGGTGCCGTCAGCGTCCACAAGCAACCCTTTGCCCTGCATCTTTTCGTTGATGATGCTTCCGGTGTACAGGGTGCCGCCGGGAAAGGCGATCTCCCCGTCCCCGACGAGGTGACCATCCACAAAGGTGCCTTTAAGGGTGCTGCCGTCCGGTGCGGTTAAAACCCCTTTCCCGTTCATGGTGTCATTTTTAAAGGCACCCACGTAAACATGACCGTCGGTATAAACAAGAACGCCATCACCGTCCATGCGTCCCTTGCTGAACCGCCCGGTGTAGACCGCTCCCTCTTTAAAGAGAAGCACCCCCCGTCCCTCGGGAACCCCATCCTTGAAGTTGCCCGTCAGGCGCTTGCCGTCCTTGAGAAAAAGCGTCCCATGCCCGTTGGGGCGACCACCGGAAAAGGCACCGGTAAACCGCCTGCCATCTCCGTAGACCACGGTACCCTGTCCTTTCTGAACGCCTGAGACGAAGCCCCCCATGTAACGGGTGCCGTCGGGAAAAATCATCTCTCCCACGCCCCCGGGGGTGCCTTTTTTCATCTGCCCTACGTATCGGGTACCGTCTGCAAAAACACGAACCCCACTGCCCGAGGCAAGCCCTTTTTGAAAAGCACCCTCATAACTGCCCCCTTCTGCGTAGCGGTATACACCTTCCCCGCTTTTGCAATCCCCGCTTTCACAGGTCCCGGAAGCTACAGCATACGAGGCGGAGGCACCGGCAAGAAAGCAAAGGGCCAGCGCATTCACCATGGTTTTTTTAATCATGTATCCTTCACCTTTTTCAGGCTCCGCCTGAAGTACGTCTCTGCATTGGCTATATCGAGGATTTCACCTGCCTGCCAGGAAAACAGCGATGACAAAATTCCAACAGATCAGCTCCAGCGTTGTTGTCCCGACAATCCGGCCCAGCCTTGAAGGCTCCGTCACCCTGATAGCCGTTCAGCCGCCCTGCGGACCCCCGCAAGACAAATGTGAAATTAGATTTAATAGCCCATAGGCCAAGGGTTTGTCAAACCGACAGAGGGAACATCCGCCCTGTTTTCGCAGGATTCCGGCACCCTGCCTTCCGCACCGGATACGATTCTTCAGTTGTCTTTTTTCCTTAATTCTGGTAACAATTCCTCTTTTTATTTTCCAACCAGTACTGCACCGCCAGATGCGGCACGATAAAATCAATACTATTCTTGGTGACTTGGAAATGAGCCGGCCACAAAAACAGCCCGGAAAGACACCGGTCTGTGCACTCTTAGACCAACCGTTTCCCGGCCTCATCCCAACTCACCTAAGTGACCGATATTAGATAAGGGAGACCGTTTTGACCGAGTTGATTATCACCCATCCGGGTTCTTCACATTTTGATGAATTCTTTGCCCTGTGCCTCATCCTGGCCGCGCACCCCGACACCGACTTCACCATTGAGCGACGGGAACCCACACCGGAAGAGGTGGCCGACCCCGCCACCTGGGTGGTGGATATCGGCGAAGACTACAACCCTGAAAAACGAAACTTCGACCACCACCAGAACATCGAACTCTCCGCAAGTTTTGTGCTGGTGGCCCAGGCCCTCGGATACTCCGACACCCTTTCTGCCCTCCCCTGGTGGCGGTTCAAAGACCGCATCGACCGGTTCGGACCCGTAAAAGTAGGGGCTGAAATCGGCACCAGCGAACTCCGCACCACTTACAGCCCCATGGAGGGTTGGATGCTGGACATGTTTGCCAAGTCCCCCAACACCTTCACCACCATCATGCGCCAGTTCGGCCAGAAGGCCATCGACAGCGCCCAGAAACTCACCGACCAGCTCAACCTCTGGGGAAAAGCACGTCGCGTTGAGATCAACGGCTACGGCATCCTCATCGGAGAGACCGATCAATCGGAAGGCGCCCAGGAGTTCAACTTCAGGCAGGCCGACCCTGCCGCCGTCTGCCTCAGCTGGGACAGCCGGGGCGATGGCTGGAAACTCCTTCGCTTCGACAACGCACCGGAGGTCAATTTTTCAAAGCTTCTGGGTCGCCCTGAGATCAAGTTTGCCCACAAAACCGGATTTGTGGCCAAAACCCACGAGCGGATCCCCGTTGAAGAGGCCCTGGAACTTATCCGCCTCTCCCTGCCGGAATAAGCCCTCCGCCTTAAAGGCGTCGGAGAGCAAATAGATACAAAGAGAAAAGGCCCCAGCGGATGCTGGGGCCTTTTTTGTGTTCATAGCTCTGGATCCTGGCTCCCTGCTCTTCGTTCCTGCCTTGTTAAAATTTTTGGAAACTATACAGCTCATCATTGCCACCGGCAGGGCCGTCGGAGGCAACGTTACATGGCATGCCATCAGCCCCCTGCTGCCATCAACAACCTTCCCAGTGCCGTCAATACGCCCCCTGAAAAGGTGACAGGCTGCTGTTCGGAGAGAAAAAGAGCCGCCCCCCTCCTCCTGGACGAACCCTTCGCCTCCATAGACGGCCCATGGCAACTCCGCGTGGCCCGATGCATCGCAGACCACGTAAAAAGCCACAGGCAGACCCTGCTCATGGTAAGCCACGACATGGAACCGCTGAACGAGATGGAGGTGAGAACAACGGAGGTGGACGGAACGGTATAAAAGCGGCCCCTGTCCCCGATTTTATGCCAGACAATCCTTAAAGCCTTTTTCCAGCATGGGCCTGTCCAGTAGTCGACCAATGATAAGAATTCGGCTTTCTCTTGCCGCATCACCCCATGGCATGGCATCGGATCCTGTAAGTGTGGTATGAACGCCCTGGATAACGAACCGTTCGTCCTTTCCACTGATACTCAAAACCCCTTTTATCCTCAGTATATCCTCACCTTGAAACATCGTAAGGAAGGTCAACCACATTTCCACCTTTTGATCGTCTAAATCCCCAGGAATGACAATGCCTACGGAAGAAATCTCGTCATGATATGATGGAACCCGATCAAACAACCCCATAAAGCTACCGGTGGAATTCTGGCGTTGCTCGGGCGCAAGGAAGTCAGGATCAAGCTCAAGAACCCGGTCAAGAGAAAATCCATCGGCGGAAAGCACGGCCTCTGTGTCAATTCGGGCGTGTTCCGAAAGGACGATGTTCGCCTGGGCATTCATTTCTGTAAGCCTCGATCGGATTGCTTGACTGCTTACCTCGTCAACACGGTCTACTTTGTTCAGAACGATAATATCCGCAAACCCAATCTGATTGCTTACGATCTCTTCCGTGTCGATATGCTTCATGACATATTCGGCATCAACAAGTGTCACAACGGCGTTCAGCTTGAATTTTTCTGTCAATTCCGGCTCTGCAATGAGTACCTGTGCCACGGGTCCCGGCTCAGCCAATCCCGTTGTTTCAATAATGAGGGAATCAAAATCATCCCTGTGTTCATAAATTTCAGACAGCGCTTTTACCAGGTCATTTCGAATGGTACAGCAAATGCAACCGTCAGATAACTCCACCACTGTGGGGCCCTGTGTTTCATCGATGAGGTCCTGATCGATGCCTATTTCACCAAACTCATTTTCAATGATGGCAAAACGCGTTTCGCTCCTGCTGGTAATGATATGGTTGAGCAGTGTCGTTTTACCAGCGCCTAGTCCTCCGGTTAATATCGTTACGGGAATCGGTTTTTTCTTTATCGGTTTTTTGCTTACCACGTCTCACTCTCTCTTTGGTTAGTCATGTCATGAACGGCTCTTTTCCCCGTCTAAGGTACCCATTTTTCAACGCCTGATAAATAGCAAACTATAACACCCCTGAAATGATTCAGGGGTACCCTTGAATGGCTTCTGTTTCGACGCTCGCGCCAAAGAAGCTGACCGTCAAGTTCGTAAATACTCCGGAGGCGCTTCGGGTTTTCATATGAAACGACATGTCCCATGGAATCACCCACATTCTCCCCGCCCCTGTTCCCTTCCAGGTCCAAAACGTAATCATTGCTCACCCACAGCAACAAAGCCCCTCTGATATTTCACTTAAGATTATTCATAAACTATCAAATAGTTGGCAAATACAGCCGCAGGCAAAGACTATTAAAGGTTCAGAACGCATTCTTATCGGTCGATACCATAGTTATTCAATGATCATACGAGAGAAGAACTCTCTCTTAGTTCACGGACCTATACAGTGAAGGATCACAATGATGAAATGGACGATTCGAAAGAAACTGGTGGTTGGGTTTGCCTGCGCGATCTTCATGCCCATGATATTAATCTTTGCCCTGCTGGGGGGCCGCATGCGAAGCGATGCGGTGTCGGGATTTGTAGAAAACTCGACCCGCGAGCTGGCCCAGATCGACAATGCCATGACGATCCTGCTTCAGGGGGCGGAAAAAGACGTCGCCATGATGGCGCGTGATGAACTCTTTTTAAGAGCCAAAGGGGAACTGACCTTCTACGCGGAAACCACCGAAGCCACCCCCATGATCCCATCGCAAAACAGCGCCACAGAACAGGAGCTCTATTCCCTGTTTAAAGACAGTGGTGAAACCCACCCCGAATACTCGGTCTGGGCCGTGGGCACGGTCGACGGAGGGTATGTCCAGTACCCTGCAAAAACCAGGAAAGCCGGGTACGACCCGGTAAAACGCAGCTGGTACAAAGCGGCCCTCACCCAGCCCGGCAAGGTTGTCTCCATGGGAGCCTACAACTCCTCCAGCGGGGCCTGCCTGGGATTTGTCAAAACCCTGAACAGAGAGGACGGGCAGCTGGAAGGGGTCCTCAGCCTTGACATCACCCTAAACCGCCTGACAGAAATTTTGTCAAAGGTACGCTTTGGCAAAACAGGCTATGTCATCCTCACCACCGACGACGGCACCATCCTCTCCGAATCCCGATACCCCGAACGAAACTTTAAAAACATCTCCGACGTTGCAGAAGGGTACGAAGAGCTTGCCCAGCTCGACGGCAGCGGAAAAACCCTCACCCTGAACGGAAAAAAAATGATCGCCAGCAGCCTTGCCTCCCCCAAGTACGGCTGGCACTTCATCGGAGTGGCAGAGCACGCAGAGGTGATGGCCGGGTTCTGGTCCATCGCCAAAGCCATGGCCCTTGTGGGCATTGGTGTATCCATCCTCTTCTTCGGTGGAGCCGTCATCATGGCCAACGCCATGGCCCGCCCTATAACAGAGGTGACCCGAACCCTTAAAGTACTGGCCAACGGCGAAGGCGACCTCACCCATCGCATTGACGTGACAAGCGGCGATGAAGTGGGCGAAATGGCCGAAAGCTTTAACGCCTTCCTCGAAAGCCAGAAAGATCTCATCGTTGAAATCATGGAATCGTTTCGGGGCGTGGACGGCGCATCAGAGACCCTTAACGGCCTGGCCGAGAAGATGAGCCTGCGTTCTGTGGAGACAGAAGAGCAGAGCCGAAGCACCGCCTCTTCCGCCATCGAGGTTCACGGCGCCTTGCGCCACGTGGTGAACTCCATGGAAGAGACCGCAGACAAAGTCAACCAGATGGCCGCGGCCACAGAGCAGATCTCCGCAGGCATCAGCGAAATCGCCCTTCAATCCGAAAAAGCACGATGCATCAACCAGACAGCCACAACGGAAGTCAAAGAGACCGTGGCCTCCATGGATGGCCTTGCAAAGGCAGGGGAAGAGATCGGCAAGGTCACCGCCGCCATCACCGATATCTCCGAGCAGACCAACCTCCTGGCCCTCAACGCCACCATCGAAGCAGCCCGTGCAGGCTCCGCCGGCAAAGGCTTTGCCGTTGTGGCAGGCGAAATCAAGGAGCTCTCCCGCCAGACCTCAGAAGCAACAGAAGAGATCGCCACCCTGATCCAGAATATCCAGAAGGCCTCCGCAGAAGGAAGCATGAGAATGGACGCCATTATGTCCACCATCTCCGACATCGGAGAAATCGTCGTCACCATTGCCGCAGCCATGGAAGAACAGACCGCCGCCACCAGCGAAATTGCCGAAAACGTGAACATGACCTCATCGTCCCTAAGCGAGATGACACAAGAGGTGGTGGGACATGTCGAAGTGCTTGATGGGGCCGTGGGGCAGGTTCAAACGGTCTCAAAAGCCGTCGGCGGCATGCGGGAAGAGAGCGATCGGGTCAGCGGAAGCGCCGAAGAGCTCAAAGTGCTTGCCGGTGAAGTCCACAAGCTGCTGAACCGGTTTCACGTGTAGGTTTGCCTCCGGCGGCAAGGTGAGCCACCTTGAAAGCTGGTTGCGTAAGCGCTTTGCCCCTCGTTCCTCGGGGCAAAGCGCTTACGCCTTTCGGCGGGTATGAATTTGGTCACTATTCAGCGACCAAAAAAGTACCTCCGGCGTCGAGGGTGGCGAAGCCACACTGGGCAAAACACCTCGAAGACGGGTTTTTACCGATAACTCCGCCTCCCGTCGTCCCCGGCTGACGGGTATATCATCACCCTATGAGTGCCTGTCGTTGCTGCAAACACCGCAGCATTCAAACCCCCGATTGACCGGGAATCCATGGTCGATACGTCAAAAGCTATGGAGCTACCAGCCACATAGGAATATGCAGGTATCCGTCTCAAAACCTGTTTGTCAAACCCACTGATCAAATAAGGAAAAGATTGGCCCCCGGCAGGGCAGCCGGAGGCAAGAATGAGCTGAATGATAAAGAATAAGGGTGGAATAACGTCACCCGGCTGGGCGCGCCGTGCTCCGTCGCGGCTTTTTTCTGGGGGGTATACCCGGCTTGATTGGCAGTGACACCAAAAAACGTATCATCCACTCGGTCTTGGATCACCAACAGGTGATATGGGTTCAGCAGTGTCACTGGAATGCCGCGGCAGAGCGCGGCGCGCCCGAAGCACCAAACGGTTTGGAAACGATAAGGAAGCGGCAATCGAAGAGTTTTTTAAACTCATGTCAAAAAGCGACCCGCAGAGGCATAGCTAATTCACGACCCTTTAATGCCCTATTCTCTTTACAGCGAGCTGTTTGAGTTTTTGGTTTTAAAGAACGCGATCAACTCAAGGCTATTGGCGTACGCAGCGCCATCCAACACCCCATGCCCGTCTTCACGCATCCAACAATCCAACTCCCTGAAATTCCAACCCAGGTCACACTCCCCATACGTTCGGGTCCACGCAACTTTGGCCGGTGATATGTCATCGCCTTCCCTTACCGCAAAAAACATCGATAACATCTCATATTTCATACAAAAATCATCATCACCCAAATAACCGTTCTCTTCAGCCAAAACGTCGATTTCGCCGACAAAGTCCTCATCAACCATTAGAACCACTTCCATATAATTCAACAGAAGGCATTTGTTGATGTACTCTTTTTCAATGGACAACCGGTAATACCTGAGAGCATTCTCATAGTCACCAGTGAAACAATATACATTGGCCAACAACCCATACGAACGACCTTGATCAGGATCAATGCTTATTGCTTTTGTATGATAGGAAATTGCATTGTCGTGTTCATTCAGTTTGAAATAGCATCTTGCAACGCCATTGTAAGCGTGGGCTTTCGTGCCATCGTAGGAGATTGCCTTCATGTATGCTTTCTTGGCTTCTTCATACGCATGGCCCTGAAAAAGTGCATTTCCGAGAAGAAAGTTTGTGTTGTAATTCGGCAATTTGTGTTCAACATCCCTCAAAAGAGAGCTTGCCTCTAAAAATTTCTTTTCATCAAAGCACGTCATCGCATCGTTCAGCTTTTTGATGGAGGTATAATTATGATGCCTGTGAGCAGACACAATTGAGTTAGAAACATTTATCCTGAAAAGCAAATCCCGAGGAATACGAATAACGTTTCCTGGTTCATTGTCCTTGTACGAATAGGCATCCCCACTTTTCACACTCTTTCTTAATGACGACGCATGGCTGTATACATCCCCAGTGGAAACACAAGTAATGTACGTGTCGTCAAACTCCTGGACCTTGAAGGCCTGAAATGAGTCTTGGAAGGCTACGTTAAAGTCTTCCTCAGCCAGAGAGTAACCATTCATCTTGCCAAGGTTCACGATGTAACAATCGCCAACGTGTGGTTCGTTTAGAAGCAGCATAGACATCAACGAAATGCCAACAGGCTTAATAACCAAGGCGAATAATATGACAAAAATAACGGGAAGAAGTTTATACAAAACGTTCTTACAAAATTTTTTCATCCAATACCCCTCCAGTGCCAGTCCGCCGTGAGCCCAGGACGCATCAAGACACAGAACCCAATGATTTCAAAAAACAAAAGATCCCTTACAACAAAGAGAGCATCAAGCCCCTGGAATAAATGAAAAACGAGACAAGAGCAAGCTGCCCATGTTTTAGTCATAACGGATGGAGTGCAACGACGCCTCGAACGACGAACTAAGAACCAAGCACGAAGAACATATTCCACAAGTCACGATACCGGTGACATCAATTCATGGGTGGTAGCTTAAAATAGAGGGAAACCAGAAAAAAACATACCCACCACGTACACGAAGAGCACGAAGGCGGCTTCGCCGCAAAAAGAAACTACCCCTCTTTTGTTTTTCTTCGTGTCCTTCGTGATCTTCGTGGTTTATAAGGTCTCTTTTACAGGGGGATGGTCTCCAAACATAGCCATTCACCATGGCGTATCTCTTCGTTTCCCGTGAGTCGATGATAGAACAAAGAGCCCGACCTATTTCCCCTGCTCTTCCTTGTCCAGAACCTTTCTCATATATGACGACAGGGCCTCCTGAAGCGTCGACGCAGCAAGACCGGAGCAATGGGTGTCCTCGTCAGGCAACTTCCCCACCGTCTGCAAAACAAGCTCCCCGGTGATGTCTGCAATCTCATCGGGGCTTCTCCCAATGGCAAGCTCGGATGCAAAAGAGCCGCACAGAGCACTTGAAGCACACCCATTTGTAAAATAAGACGCATCCGCAACGCGGTTCCCTGAAAACTTCAGGTAAATCTCCATGGTGTCCCCGCACGACCCGGTCAACGAGGCAAAGCCATCCGCCGCCTCCATCCGCCCATTGAAACGAGGATTCCTCCAGCGCTCATACCCCTTTTCACCAAAAGCATCCCGCGCGTCATCTAAAATCTCTTCCTGCAAATTGTCCAAAAACTTATCTAAATTGTCCATCTCTGTTTCCTGCGGTTGTTCAGTTTGTTGTAAAAAACGATGCCTCCGGCGGCAAGGTGAGCCACCTTGAAAGCATATTGCCGCAGCGCTTTAGCCCTCGTTCCTCGGGTTAAAGCACTGCGGCATATTTGCGTATATTGACTATTTATTATTTTCGTGAGCCCTTACAAAAGGCGGATATGATTTTTTTTTTTTTGGGGGGGGGGATTCTCAACGCAC
>Ga0209475_10002243_pt1 | contig 20242 bp, 16 predicted proteins | sample tdDd471_FD_187128 | JGI IMG/M metagenome (GOLD analysis project Ga0209475, IMG submission 187128) | Marine sediment microbial communities from the Atlantic coast under amendment with organic carbon and nitrate - tdDd47.1 (SPAdes)... | ecosystem: Environmental > Aquatic > Marine > Coastal >... | reverse complement strand
GTGATGGCCCGGATCGGCGGCTTCGTCAGCCCCGACGCCGGCGACATCACGGTCGTCACGACCCTGGACTCGCGCTTGCAGGCGCTGGCCGAGAAGACGGTCGCCGCGCGGCTGGCCGGCGAGGGCGCCACGCGCGGCGCGGCGCAGGCGGCGCTGGTGGTGTTGGACCCCGACGGCGCGGTCAAGGCGATGGAGGGCGGCCGCGACTACGGTCGAAGCCAGTTCAACCGCGCCGTCCAGGCCCGGCGCCAGCCGGGCTCCGCCTTCAAGCCCTTCGTCTATCTGGGGGCGGTCGAGAAGGCCGGGCTGACTCCGGAGACCCTGGTGGTGGACGCGCCGGTGCGGATCGGAAACTGGCGGCCGCGCAACTATGCCGACCGCTATATGGGCGAGGTCTCGGCGGAGACCGCGCTCGCCCAGTCCCTCAATTCGGCCGCGGTGCGCCTCGCCCGCGAGGTGGGGCTGGGGACCGTGATCAACACGGCGCGCCGCCTGGGCATAACCTCGCCCCTGCGGCGCGAGGCGGGCCTGGCGCTGGGGGCGAGCGAGGTCAGCCTTCTGGAGCTTGCCTCCGCCTACGGGGCCTTCGCCAACGACGGCACGGGGGTGTGGGCCTTCGGGGTGCGCGAGATTCGCGACGCGGCGGGCAAGGTCGTCTTCCGCCGGTTGCCGTCCGGGCCCGGGCGCGTCGTCGGCGGCACCGCGCTCGGCCATATGAACAAGATGCTGGCCGCGGTCGTCGACTCGGGGACCGGCCGGGCGGCGCGGATCGGCCGTCCCGCGGCCGGCAAGACCGGCACCAACGAGAATTTCCGCGACGCCTGGTTCGTCGGCTACACCGCCGATCTGATCGCCGGGGTCTGGGTCGGCAATGACGACGGCGCGCCGATGAAGGGGGTCACCGGCGGCGGCCTGCCGGCGCGCATCTGGCGCGATTTCATGGCCGCCGCCCATGACGGCCTGCCCCCGCGTCCCCTGCCCGGAGGGCGGCGCTCCTTCCTGGATCGGCTGTTCGGCGGCTGACGCGCCCTTTGCCCGGCGCCGGCGGCGCGGTACTATTCGGGCCGCGCAACGCGTCGCGCGCGGGTCCGGCGGGTTCCGGCCGGACACGGGGAGGAACCGGGCGTTTCCGCGCCGACCGACAAGAAGAAGAAATCCCGTGGCCTCATCGCAGCCCGGCATGCCGCCTTTGTCCGTCACCGTGCGCCTGGTCGCGACGGTCGGGCTGGCGGCGATCCTCAGCCAGTTCCTGCGTGGGTCGGTCTCGGTCCTGGCGCCCGACCTGATGCGCGAGATCGGCATCCCCGCCGAATCGCTGGGGCTGCTGACCGGCGTCTTCTTCTTCACCCATGCGGCGATGCAGCTGCCCAACGGGGTGTTCCTGGACCGCTACGGGCCGCGCATCGTCTATACGGTGTCGCTGTGCCTGCTGTGCATCGGCACGGTCATGTTCGCCTTCGCCGAGTCGGTGACCGGCCTGTTCGTGGCGCGGTTCTTCATGGGGCTCGGCGCGTCGGCGCTGGTGCTGGGGGCGATGGTGCTGTTCTCGCGCTGGTACCCGTCCGACCGCTTTCCCCAGATGATCGCCATCGTGATCTCGATCAGCAATATCGGCACCCTGTCGGCGACCACGCCGCTGGCCGCGGCGGCCGAATGGATCGGCTGGCGCGAAAGCTTCCTTGTGGTCGCCGCGGTCAATCTGCTGGCCATCTTGTTGGCGATCCTGTTCGTGCGCGACGCGCCGGGCCGCGACGCGGCGCGGGCGGCGGCGAAAGAGGCGCGGGGCGAGAGCCTGGGCGCGGCCCTGGTCACCGCCGTCAAGCTGTTCGCCCATCCCAAGATCCGCCTGCTGCTGCCCATTTCGCTGGTCGCCTACGCGGCGGTGATGTCGGTGCAGGCGTTGTGGGGCGGGCCCTATCTGCACGACGTGCACGGGCTGGGGCTGGAGGAACGCAGCTACGTCCTGTTCGGCATGGCGATCGTCACCTTGTTGGCGCCGATCGGCTGGGGCTGGCTGGGGACCCGCATCGGGCCGCGCGACACGGTTTTCGTCGGTGCCGGGCTGACCGTCGCCTTCACCGCCGCCTTCGCCTTGTTGCCCAAGGTCGGGCTGGTGCCGGCGGCGGTGCTGGTGATGGGGTTCGGGGTTACCGCCGGCTACGGGATCATGCTGCCGGCGACGGCGCGGCTGTTCCTGCCCGAGAGCCTGTCGGCGCGGGCCATGACCGTGACCAATATCGCGACCATCGGCGGCGTGTCCCTGTGGCATGTGATCACCGGCTATATCATCGGCGCCTTTCCGCCGGCCGACGGCCTGATCCCCGAGGAAGCCTTCCGCGCCATGTTCGCCGTCTTCGCGGTCTTTGCCGTCGTCGCGGGGATCGTCTATTGGCGCATCGGACCCTTGCCCGCCGCCCCGCCGGACGAGGAAGCGGCGCTGGCGCCCGCCCTGCCGCGGAACTGACCTCGGATGGCCGCCCTTCGTCCCCTATTGGCGCTGCTCGCGGCGGGATCGCTGCTCGGGATCGTCAGCCAGATCCTGCGCAGCTCCATGGGGGTTCTGGCCCCGGACCTGATGCGCGAGATGGGCTTCGCCCCCGAGGCGCTGGGCCTGCTGACCGGCGTCTTCTTCGTCGTCTATGCCGCGATGCAGGTGCCGATGGGGGTGGCGCTGGACCGCTACGGTCCGCGCCGGGTGACGGCGGTGTCGCTCTGCGTCGCGGTTGCCGGCTGCGTCGCCTTCGCCGCCGCCGAGGATACGAACGGGCTGTTCGCGGCCCGCTTCTTCATGGGGCTTGGCGCCTCGCCCCTCTATATGGGCGCCTTCGCCGTGGTCGTCCGCTGGGTCGAGCCCCGGCGCTTCGCCCGCGTCGCCTCGGTGATCGTCGTTCTCGGCAATGGCGGCACCCTGCTGGCGACGACGCCGCTGGCGGCGGTCGCGGTGGCGGTCGGATGGCGCGGCGCCTTCCTCGCCATCGCCGCGCTGGCCGCGCTGGCGGTGGTGGTGACGCTTCTGTTCCTGCGCGATTCGCCGCCCGGCGCCGACGCGGGCAAGGCCCCGAAGGAGACGCTGGGCGAATCGCTCAAGGGCGTCTGGACGGTGATGACCCATCGCCGGGTGCGCTATGTGATGGCGCTGGCCTTCGTGTCCTATCCGGTGGTTGCCAGCGTCTTCGTCCTGTGGGGCGGACCCTATCTGCATGACGTCCATGGGCTGGACAAGGTCGGGCGCGGCAACGTGCTGCTGGTCATGGCGCTGGCGATGGGGGTGATGCCGCTGTCCTTCGGTTGGCTGGATTCGCGGATCGGGTCGCGCCGGACGGTGCTGACCGGCTGCATCCTCCAGGTGATCGTCCTCGCCCTGCTCGCCCTGCTGCCGCGTCCGGGGCTGGCGGCGAGCGCCACCCTGATCGTCCTTCTCGGGGCCTGCGGCGGTTACGGCCTTCTGGTGCCCACCCTGCCGCGGCTTTTGTTTCCCGACCATATGGCGGCGCGGGTGATGACCACGATCAACCTGTTCGTCATCGGTGGGGTCGCCTTCTGGCAGATGGTGACCGGCGTCGTCGTCGGTGCCTTTCCCGAGATCGGCGGCGTGGCGCCGGAGCTCGCCTACCGGGCCATGTTCGGCGTCCTGGCGGTGGCGATGGCGGCGGGCAGCTTCGCCTTCAGCCGCCTGGGCGAGGTCCTGCCGCCCGACGCCGGCGGGGCGCCGGCGGGGGCCGCGTCGTGACCGCCGCCGCGGCATCCGGGCGCGCCTTCCGCGTCCGCCTGGTCGCCGCCGCCTGCCTCGCGGGGATGATCAGCCTGCTGCTGCGCTCGTCCCTGGGCGTGCTCGGCCCCGACCTGATGCGCGACTTCGCCATCGGTCCCGAGGCGCTGGGCCTGCTCGCCGGCGTCTTCTTCATCACCTTCGCCGCCCTGCAACTGCCCCTTGGGATTCTCCTCGACCGGCTGGGGCCGCGCCGGGTCGTGGCCGGGGGCCTGGCCGTCGCCGCCTTGGGCTGCGCCTTGTTCGTGGTGGCGCCGGACTTCCGGGCGCTGCTGATCGGGCGCGTCGTCATGGGGGCGGGCTGCGCCGCGCTGATGATCGGCGGGTTCGTTCTTCTGTCGCGCTGGTTCGCCGCCGCCGAATACGCCCGCGCCTCGTCCTTCCTGGTCGCCTTCGGCAATAGCGGCACCTTGCTGGCGACGGCGCCGCTGGGGCTGGCCGCCGTCTGGCTGGGCTGGCGCGGCGCCTTCGCGGTCATCGGGGTGGCGGCGGCGGTGATCGTCGTCCTGGTGCTGGTATTTCAGCGCGACGCGCCGCCCGGCCATGCCCTGCACGGGCGCGAGACCGAAAGCCTGACCGATTCCCTGCGCGGTATCGTCGAGGTGCTGCGCAACCGGCGCATGCCCTATCTCCTGTCCATGGCGCTGGTGGGCTATCCGGTGATCGCCGCCGTCCTGGCCCTGTGGGGCGGGCCCTATCTGAACGACGTGCATGGGCTGGACACGGTCGCCCGGTCCAACGTCATGCTGGGCATGGCGGTGGCGGTGATGGCGGCGCCGCTGTTCTGGGGCGCGCTGGTGCGCGTCATCGGCCTGCGGCGGACGGTGCTGGCCGGGGCCGGGACCTGCTTCGTCGCCCTGTCGTCGCTGGCCGCCTTTCCGGCACCCGACCTGTGGCTGGCGGCGGTCCTGCTCTTGCTGCTGGGCGGCAGCGGCGGCTATGCGATGCTGCTGCTGGCGATCGCGCGGGAAATCTTCCCCGACCATCTGACCGGCCGGGCGATGACCATCGTCAATGTCGCCGTGGTCGGCGGCGTGTCGGTGATGCAGATCGCGACCGGCTTCGTCGTCGGCGCCTTCCCGCTCACCGAGGCCGGGCTGGCGCCGCCCGACGCTTACCGCACCCTGTTCGCGGTCCTCGCGGCGGCGGTGACGACCGGCGCCCTCGTCTTCCGCCGCATGCCGCCGCTGCCCGGCGAGGCCGGCGACGAGTCCGGCTAGGCGGCCCGGTCAGCCGCCGAACACCTTTTGCAGTAGCGCCGTCGTGCGTTTCGCCGGGTTTTCCCGGATAGCGGCTTCTTCCCGCCCCAAATAGAGAAATACGCCATCGACGGCCTTTTCCAGGACGTACGCCGTCAGGTCCGCCTTGGCGTCCGGCACGAAGGGAAGACTCTTGTACTGGCCGATCATCTTGTCATAGGCGGCGACCGCGCCCACGTCGGCGAGCTGCGCGTCCACGATCGGCTTCATATCGACCGCCAAGGGACGGGACATCTTCGAGCGAAAATACTGGGTCGCCGCGTCCTTGGGCCCGTCCAGAATTTTCCTGGCATCGTCGATCGTCATTTGGGCGATGGCATCGGCGAAAAGTCCCTTTGCCTTCGGGACCGCCGTTTCGGCCGCGCGATTGAGGCGCAATTCCAGATCGTCGGCGAGATCGCTCATCCCGACCTTGGCGAGCGACGATTGCACGGTTTTCAGCGAGCCCGGCAGGGGGATGTGAACGTCCGGCGCGTTGTTGAAGCCATCCATGCGGCCGAGCGATTCGACCACCCTTTCCGAACCGACGCGCAGGGCGTCGCGCAACCCGCCGGCGATTTCGCCGGCCGACAGGCCGCTCTCCTCCGACGACCCCGATCCCAGCCCCTTGAGCATGCTCTTTCCGCGCTCGAACAGGCCTTGGGATTGAGCCGGTGCGATCGCTAGAGCGGCAACCAGAAACGTGCCGAGAACGCCTACCCGTCGAACTGCTCGCATGTCGATTCCTTTTCCGATCCCGTAATGCCGGTCGCGTCGTCGGGCCCGTGCCTTAGGAGAAGATCGGTCCTATTCGCCGGAGATCAAGTCGCCGCGATCCGATCCGCCCATGCCCGCTTCGGCGCGCTTGCGGGCCCGCGACGCGAACAGGGCGCCGGCCAGGCTGCCGGCGCCGGCCAGGGCGACGGCGACCGCCATCGGCGCCGGGCTGTCGCCGAGCAGGGCGCCGACCGCGTAGCCGACCGCCGCGCCCGCCGCCATCTGGACGAAGCCGACCAGCGCCGCCGCGGCCCCGGCGCGCTGCGGATAGGGGCCCAGGATCAGGGCGAACCCGTTGGGCATCACCATGCCGAACCCGATCATGTAGACGATCATCGGCAGGGTCAGGAGACGGGCGGCCGCGACCCCCGCCGCCGTTTCGCCCACCGCGCCGCCGTCCAGCGCCATCGCCGCCATGACCGCGCCGCCGGCCGCGCAGATCGCGGCGCCGGCCGGCAGCAGCCGTTCCGGCGCGACCCGGCGGGCCAGGCGCCCGGCCAGAAGCGAGCCCGCCGCGTAGCCGAGCGCGCAGGCGCCGAAATAGAATCCGAACCGGTCGGGACGGACGCCGAACAGGTCGATATAGACGAAGGACGAGCCGGAGATGAAGGCGAACAGACCGGCGAAGGCGCAGCCCACGGCGCCGGTGAGCCCCAGATAGAGCCGGTCGCCCAGGAAGCCGGCATAGGCGCGGATCAGACGGCCCGGCGCCAGCATGCCCGGGTCCCGCCGCCGGTTGGTCTCGGGCAGCAGTCCCCAGACGGCGGCCAGGACCAGGGCCGCGAATCCGGTCAGGAAGACGAAGCTCGCCCGCCAGCCGAACCAGGCCTCCAGCTGGCCGCCGATCACCGGCGCGACGGCCGGCACCAGCCCCATCGCCGCGCCCATATAGGCGAGGACGCGGGCGGCGTCGGCGCGGGCGAACAGGTCGCGGACCACGGCGCGGCTCAGCACCGGCCCGCAGCAGGCGCCCAGCGCCTGGACGAAGCGCGCGGCGAGAAGGGCGTCGATGGTTTGGGCGAAGATGCAGGCGACGCTGGCCAGGATGTAGAGAAGGAGCCCGCCGATCAGCGTCGGCCGGCGCCCGAACCGGTCGGATAGGGGGCCGACGACGAGCTGGGCGCAGGCGAAGGCGACCATGAAGACGCTGAGGGTCGCCTGGGCGCGCGAGACGTCGGTCTCCAGATCGCGGGCGATGCTCGGCAGGGACGGCAGATACAGATCGGTCGAGACGGCGCCGAAGGCGACCAGCGCCGTCAGCAGCACCCCCATCCAGGCAGGGGCCGGCGGCGCCCTATCCATCGCCGGTCCGGGCCGATCCCGAGCGGGCCGATCCCGAGCGGGCCGATTCGGCCCGTCGCGGCCAGGTCAGGGCGAAGAAGCCGGCGAAGGCCAGGCAGCCCAGCGCGGCGACGGTCAGCGCCAGCGGGCGCTGGGTGCCGTCATGGAAGCCGCTGACCGCGAGGCCGGCGGTCGCGGCGACCGACATTTGCAGGAAGCCCATCAGGGCGCTCGCGGTTCCCGCCATCTGGGGAAAGGCGGCCAGCGCCCCGGCCACCGAGTTGGGATGGAGGATGCCGAAGCCGATCTCGAAGCACAGCATGGGCACGACCACCGCCAGGACCAGATCGACCCGGCCCAGCGCCAGTCCGCCCAGCGCCAGCCCGCTCGCCACCGTGAACAGGACGCCGCTCAGCACGCTGCGCTCGATCCCCAAGCGCTTGGTCACCGGCGGCGCTACCAAGGCGCCCAGGGAATAGCTGACCACGACGACGAAATAGTAGTAGCCGAAGCTGTCCGGCGCGATCCCGAACAGCTCGATCAGGACGAAGGACGATCCGGACAGGAAGGCGAACTGGCCGCTGAAGATGCAGGCGGTGCAGAGCGCGAAGCCGAGATAGACCGGATCGCGCAGCAGGCGGCCGTAATTGCGCAGCAGCGACAGCGGCCGGAGCGCGGTCCGGTCCGGCTGGCGGTTGGTCTCGATCAGGCCGGTCCACAGCCACAGGCACAGCCCGCCCCCGAACAGGGTCATGAAGACGAAGGCGAAGCGCCAGCCCAGCCAGACCTCGATCTGCCCGCCCAGGATCGGGGCGATGCCCGGCGTCAGGGCCATGATCATGGTCAGCCGCGCCATCATTCGCGCGCCCTCCTCGCGACCGTACAGGTCGCGCACGATGGCGCGGCTGATGACCGCGCCCGTGCAGGCGCCCATCGATTGCACCAGCCGCGCCGCGACCAGGGTCTCGATATCCGGCGCCACGGCGCAGGCGAGCCCCGCCAGGGCATAGAGGGCGCAGCCGCCCAGCGCGACCTTGCGCCGCCCGAACCGGTCGGCCAGCGGCCCGACGATCAGCTGCGAGACGGCGAAGCCGTAGAAGAAGACCGACAGGGTGAGTTGGGTCTGGTTGACGCTCGCCCCCAGCTCTTCCTGGATGGCCGGCAGCGAGGGCAGGAACAACGTCGTCGAGATGGCGCCGAAGCCGGCCAGCAGGATGACCAGCAGCTTCAATTGGCGCGAATCGCGGGCGCCGGCCAGCGCGTCGTCCGTCTCCACGATGTTCCCGGCCCTCGGCCGCCGACCGGCTTCGGGCCGGTCAGCCCTTGGAGGGCAACTCCGCCACGGCCGAGCCGTTGAGCGATTCCTCGCCCGTGTCGGTCAGCGCCTGGACCGAGATCTCGACCAGCTTGCGGCCGTCCTCCTCGAACTTGCGCGTCACCCTGCCGTCGAAGAACAGGATGTCGCCCACCGGATTGTGGCGGCGGACGGCGCATTTCATCTTGCGCAGGAAGCCGTCGTCGCCGATCCAGTTGGTCAGCATATGGCTCATCCAGGACGCCCGCTCCGGCCCGTAGTCATAGGCGCCCGGTGCGCCCACCATGGTCGCGAAATCGTCCCGCCAATGGACCGCCTCGGGACAGTCGGGGATGCCCCATTCGTCCTTGATTCCCAGCGCCGGCAGGCGTTTGACCTGCTTGTAGTAAAGCTTGTTGGAGCGGATATACAGCCCGCCCCAGCCCTGGACATAGGCGATGAACCCGGTCACCGTCATCGGCCCCTTGGCCATGGTCGGCAGGGCCTCGCCCTCGGCGACATCTTCCCAATAGCGGGGGGTGGCGCCGCGGATCTCCTCGGCGTCGTACAGGTCGTGGACCCGCTTCAGATCGGCGTCGGTCAGCTTGCGCCGGCCTTTCTTCTTGAGGGAGTCGTACTTGGTGCCCGACTCGCGCGCGGCGTCGCGCTCGGTGCGGAACATCCAATTGTCCATCTCCGCCAGCAGGACGCCCTTCTCGTCGAAGAAGTCGATATGGTGGATCTGCTGGAAGGCGCGCCCGGCGAAGCGGGTCTGATGCTCGATCAGGTCCTTCAGATAGGCCTTGTTCGAAATTGCCGTGTTGCGCCGGATCGGATGATGCCAGGTGAATTCGCAGCCGGCCCACATGGCGTGGATGCCCGGCATGCCGGTGACGCTGCCGCCGGCCTGGGTACAGGCGAAAAGGATCGAGGGCGGGGCGATGACGTCGCCGAATTTGGTGCCCCGCGCATAGTCGGGGTCGCACCAAAGCGGATTGTCGTCGCCTACTCCATGGGCGTAGTGACGGATCGCGTCGCGGGTAACCTCGGTGATCCAGGGCTCGAAATGATCGGGCATGGGATCGCCGATCCGCGCCCGCATGTCCGCGACCATCTCGTCGGTGATGACCGGAAAACTCTCCTGCGCCGTACTGTCCGTCATGGGGTCCCCTCTTCCTTGCCGCTTTTTCTTTTCAGGGTCGTGGTCTGGAAGGCATGTTGGCGGGGGCCGGCGCCGCCGTCAATCGCCGGCGGGCGATCGGTGCCGCCAGATCAAGAGCCAATAGGACAGAAGCGACGCGACGCCGAGGATCGCGACGATGACGGCGAGCGGCATCTGGGAGCGGTCGTACAGGGCGCCGACGGCCGAGCCGCCGACCGCCGCCAGGGACATGAACAGAAAGCCCATCAGCGCCGACGCGGCCCCCGCGATGCGCGGAAAGGGGCCGACGGCGCCGGCCAGGGCGTTGGGATAGGCGATCCCCATTCCGACCATGAAGACGAACATCGGCACCACGATCGCCCACACATTGTCGATTCCCGCCAGCGCCAGGACCGGCATCGCCACGGTCCCGGCGGCGAGCGTCGCCGTGCCGCCGAAGGCGCTGCGCTCGATCCCGAAGCGCCGGGTCAGGCGCCGGGTGAGGGCGGCGCCGATGGTGTAGCCGACGAAGACCGCGCCGTAATAATAGCCGAAGGCGTCGGGGGCGACGCCGAACAGGTCGATCAGGACCGGCGAGGATCCCGACACGAAGGTGAAGATGGCGGCGTATTGGAAGCCGGCGCAGGCAACGTAGCCGAGGAACACCCGGTGACGCAGGAGGGCGCCGTAGTTGCGCAGCATCGGCACCGGATGCAGGGCGCGAGGGTCGGGATGGCGGTTGGTCTCGGCGAGGCCGAACCAGATCCACAGGATCAGCACCGCGCCGTAGGCGGCGAGGAAGACGAAGCTGGCGCGCCAGCCGAACCCGACCTCCAGATAGCCGCCGATCACCGGGCCCAGCGCCGGCGCCAGCGAGGTCGCCATCGCCAGGGTCGCCATCAGCCGCGCCGCGCCCTCCGGCCCGTGCCGGTCGCGGGCCACGGCGATCGGGATGACGATGCTCGCGCAGGCGCCGGCGGCCTGGAAGAACCGCGCCACCGACAGAAGGGTCACGTCGTCGGCCAGGGCGCAGACGACGCTGGCGACGAAGAAGACCGCCATGCCGCCCAGGACCGTCGGGCGGCGGCCGAACCGGTCGGACAGCGGCCCGGTGACGAGTTGGGCGCCGGCATAGCCGATGAAGAAGACGGTCAGGGTAAGCTGCGCCTCCCATATCGTCGCGCCCAACTCGGCGCGCATGGTCGGTAGCGACGGCAGGTAGATCCCGGTGGCGACGGCGCCGACCCCCATCAGCAGGATCAGCAGGCCCACGAGACCCAGCGGGTCGCGCGAGGCGGGCGCGGTGGCGGGGGTATCGGACATGACGGCGGATGTTCTCGTTTCTGGTTCTTGTTCTTGGGACGGCCCGGTCCGGGCCGGACGGCGAGGGGCGTGTCTACTTCCCGGTCCGGGCGCGCCGCCACATGCCGTGGCCGCGCCGTCGCGCCGTCCTTTCGACGTCGAGATACCTGTCCGTGATCGCGCCGGCGGCGACCGCCCAGCCCGTATACGCCATGCCCTCGGACAGATCGTAGCCGCCGGCGCGGCAAATGGCGACCGTTTCGGCGTCGCCGTCTCGGCGGGACGGGTCGGCGACGGGCCGGCAGCGAATCTCGACCCCGGCGGTCAGGTCCATCAGCGCCGTTCGCGCCAGGCGACCGCAGGCCTGCTCGCGCCCGGCGATGACGCAGGTCGCGTCCAGATCGGGGGCGCGAACGCCGTAGAGGCGCAGCCTTTGGCCGCCGATGTCCAGCCGGTTGCCGTCCAGGATGTCGGCCGGCCCCGCGACCTCGCCCGCGCGTAGGGGGGTCGCGATCGTCAGCGCCCCGACGAGGATCATCGCGCGGGCCGCCGTCGCGCGGCGCATGTCAGTGGGCCTCGTCCCAATTGGCGCCGACGCCCGTATCGACCACCAGCGGCACGTCCAGATGGACGGCGGGGCCGGGCGCCGCCGCCATGACCTTGGCGACCAGGGCGGCGGTGTCCTCGGCCTGGCCCGTCGGGACCTCGAACAGCAACTCGTCATGGACCTGCAACAGCATCCGCGCGTCCAGCCCGGCATCGGCCAGGGCGCCTGGGATTCGGCGCATGGCGCGCTTGATGATATCGGCGGCGGCGCCTTGCAGCGGCGCGTTGATCGCCTGGCGCTCGGCGAAGCCGCGCCGGGCCGGGTTCTTGTCCTTGATGCCGGGGATATGGATGCGGCGTCCGAACAGGGTCGTGACATGGCCCAGCGCCTGGCCCTCTTCCTTGCGCGCGTCCATATAGGCGCGGATGCCGGGATAGCGCTCGAAATAGGCGTCGATATAGGCGGCGGCGTCGGACCGGGAGATGTCCAGTTGGCGCGCCAGGCCGAAGGCGCTGATCCCGTAGATGATGCCGAAATTGATCGCCTTGGCCCGGCGCCGGGTGGTCGGGTCCATGCCGTCGACGGGGACGCCGAACACCTGCGACGCGGTCAGGGCATGGATATCGACGCCGTCGCGGAAGGCGTCCTTCAGCGCCGCGATGTCGGCGACATGGGCCAGCAGCCGCAACTCGATCTGGGAATAGTCCGCCGACAGCAGCACATGGCCCTTCTCGGCGGTGAAGGCGCGGCGGATCTTGCGCCCCTCCTCGGTTCGCACCGGGATGTTTTGCAGGTTGGGCTCGGTCGAGCTGAGGCGCCCGGTGGCGGCGATCGCCTGGGCGTAGGAGGTATGGACGCGGCCCGTTCCGGGGTCGATCTGGCCGACCAGGGCGTCGGCGTAGGTGCTTTTCAGCTTGGCGAGCTGGCGCCAGTCCAGCACCCGGGCGGGCAGGTCGTGGCCCTCGGCGGCGAGGCGCTCCAGCACCTCGGCGCCGGTGCCGTAGGCGCCGGTCTTGCCCTTCTTGCCGCCGGGCAGGCCCAGCTCGTCGAACAGCACCTCGCCCAGCTGCTTGGGCGAGCCGATATTGAAGTCGCGCCCGGCGAGCGCGTGGATCTCGCCGGCGAGGGTCTGCAACCGGGCCTCGAAATCCTTGCTCAGCCGCGCCAGCTCGCCCTGATCGACGCGGATTCCGGCGCGCTCCATCTCGGCCAGGATCTGGATCAGCGGCCGCTCCAGTGTCTCGTAGACGGTGACCAGATGCTGGGCCACCAGGTCGCGCTTGAACTGGCGATACAGCGTAAGGGTGACGTCGGCGTCCTCGGCGGCATAGTCCAGGGCGGCGTCCAGCGGCACATGGTCGAACGTCACCTGCTTGCGGCCGCTGCCGGCGACATCCTTGAACTTGATGGTCTCGCGCCCGAGATGCAGCCGCGCCAGCTCGTCCAGCCCGTGGCCATGGGCGCCGGCGGCCAGCACATAGGACAACAGCATGCTGTCGTCGACCGGCGCGACCTGCACGCCGTAGCGGGCGAGAATCTTCAGGTCGTATTTGACGTTGTGGCCGACCTTCAGGATCGCCGGGTCCTCCAGCAGCGGCTTCAGCAGCGCCAGCGCCCGGTCCATCGGGATCTGCGTCGGCGCCGCGCTTTCCGCCCTGGCGCCGTCCAGGTCCAGCTCGCCCGCGCCCTCCGCTGGCGGCGCCTTGTGGGCGAGCGGGATGTAGCAGGCGCGTCCCGGCTCGGTGGCGAGGGAGACGCCCACCAGCTCGGCCCGCATCTCGTCCAGCGACGTGGTCTCGGTGTCGAAGGCGACGATTCCCGCCTCGGCCGCGCGGGCCACCCAATCGGCCAGGGCGTTTTCGTCCTGGACAAGTTCGTAGGCGGAGTCCGTCGCCACGACCGTTTCCGCGTCCGGCCCGTCGCCGCCGCCGGCGCGGCTTTGCAGCCGGGCCAGGACCGAGGAGAATTCCTGTTCGCGCAGGAAGGCGAACAGGGTCTCGCGGTCGGGTTGGCGGACGGCGAAATCCTCCAGTTCCTCGTCCATCGGCACGTCGTCGCGCAGGGTGACCAGGTCGCGGGAAATCCGCGCCAGATCGGCATTCTCGATCAGGTTCTGCCGGCGCTTGGGCTGCTTGATCTCGTCGGCATGGGCCAGCAGATTGTCCAGATCGCCATACTCGTCGATCAGCTGAGCGGCCGTCTTGACGCCGATGCCCGGCACGCCGGGCACATTGTCGGACGAATCGCCGGCCAGGGCCTGGACGTCGGTGACCTTGTCGGGGCCGACGCCGAACTTCTCGCGCACCTCGTCGGGGCCGATGCGCCGGTTGCGGATCGGGTCCAGCATGTTGGTCCGCGCGTCGACGAGCTGCATCAGGTCCTTGTCCGAGGACACGATGGTCACCTCGGCGCCCTGGGCGGCGGCCCGGCGGGCATAGGTGGCGATCAGGTCGTCGGCCTCGAAGCCTTCCTTCTCGACCGCCGGCAGGTTCAGGGCGCGCACGGCGGCGCGCACAAGGTCGAACTGGGGCACCAGCTCCTCGGGCGGCGGCGGCCGGTGGGCCTTGTAGTCGGGATAGATGTCGTTGCGGAAGGTGCGCCGGGCGGTGTCGAAGACGACGGCGATGCGGTCGGCGTCGGTCTCCTCGACCAGCTTCAGGATCATGTTGACGAAGCCGAGCACCGCGTTGATCGGGGTGCCGTCGCCGCGGGTCAGGGGCGGCAGGGCGTGGAAGGCGCGAAAGATATAGCCCGAGGCATCGACCAGAAAGACATGGCGCGGGGCGCTCATCGGGCGCCCCTGCCGATGGGCGCGGGGCGCGTCAATGGGCGGCGGCTTTCGCCGCCCCCGCGGCGCGGACGAAACGGCGCCCGCAATAGGGACAATCCACATGGTCGTCGTCGCCCAGGGTCAGCGCCACCTTGGGGTGGCCCAGCGCGCCGCCGCCGCCGTCGCACGTGATCTCGTTCCTGTCCGTTTCGACGATTTCCGCCGGTTCCATCGCGCTTCGTCCTCGGCCTAGTTAGCTGCCCGGGCCTTGTTGACCGGGCCGACCGGCGGATGATACCCATTGCCGCCCCACAATCAACTGCCGGCGCGCCGCCCCGTTCCGGGCCGGCGGCCGCGCCGGGACCGCCATGACCTCGACCGCCGACGTCCCCGCGCCCTCGACCTCGCCGGACCCGCCGGTCAACGCGGTCGAGATCGACGGGCTGAGCAAGACCTATCGCGGCCGGCGCAAGGCCAACGGCGTGCGGGCGCTGGACTCGGTCTCGCTGGACGTGCCGCGCGGGTCCTTCTTCGGCCTGCTCGGCCCCAACGGGGCGGGCAAATCGACCCTGATCAACATTCTGGCCGGGCTGGTGGTCAAGACCGGCGGGACCGCGCGAATCTGGGGCCGCGATATCGACCGCGAGACCCGCGCGGCCCGGCTGGCGATCGGCGTCGTGCCGCAGGAAATCAACATCGACGCCTTCTTCACCCCGCGCGAGCTTCTCGATCTGCAAGCGGGCATGTATGGCGTGCCGCGCCGCGAGCGGCGGACCGACGCGATCCTTCGCGACCTCCATCTGGCGGACAAGGGGGATGCCTATATGCGGTCCCTGTCCGGCGGCATGAAGCGGCGGCTGATGGTCGGCAAGGCGATGGTCCACGCGCCGCCGGTTCTGATCCTGGACGAGCCGACCGCCGGCGTCGATGTCGAGCTGCGGCGCGAGCTGTGGCGGCATATGCGGGCGCTGAACCAGCGCGGCGTCACCATCCTCCTGACCACCCATTATCTGGAGGAGGCCGAGGAGCTGTGCGACCGCATCGCCATCATCGACCATGGCAAGGTGATCGCCTGCGACCGGACCGAGAACCTTCTGCGCCTGTTCGACCGCAAGACCCTCTGCGTCCATACCGAATCGCCCATCGCCGCCGTGCCGGCGGAACTGGAGAGGTTCGAGGCCAGCCTGGACGCCGACCAGCGGCTGTGCATCCCCTATCGGCCGAGCCGCGATTCGGCGGCCGATATCCTGGCCGCCCTGCAACGGGCGGGGGTGACGATCCGCGACCTGTCGACCGAGGAAGCGGATCTGGAGGACATCTTCCTGCGCCTGACCAAGGCGCGCCCCGACAGTTCGGACGGTTGAGGCCGATGCGGCCCTCGCCACTCCGGCGGGCCTTCGCGGCGGCGCTGGCGGCGGGTTTGTTGGCGGCCTGTGCGCCGCGCCTGCAGGAGGCCGGCGCCCAGGCGGCGCCGGCGCGCATCGATCTGGCGCCCTTGCCGGCGGTCGGTCTCGCCGAGACGCCGGACCTCTATGGCGACTATATCGCCGGCGACGGCAGCGCCCTGCCGATCCGCGCCTGGCTGCCGGTGGCGGGGGAGGTCCGTGCCGTCGTCCTGGCGCTGCACGGCTTCAACGATTACGGCCACGCCTTCGCCGATCCGGCGCCGCGCTGGGCGGCGGCGGGGATCGCCACCTACGCGTACGACCAGCGCGGCTTCGGCGGCGCGCCGGGACGCGGCCTGTGGCCCGGTCCGTCCATGCTGACCGGCGATCTTCTCGCCGCCGCGCGGCTGGTCCGCGCCCGCCACCCGACGGTGCCGCTGTTCCTTCTGGGCGAGAGCATGGGCGCCGCCGTGATCGTGACCGCCGCCGCCGGGCCGCGCGCCGCCGATGTCCGGGATCTGGCGCCGGCCGGCCTGATCCTGGTGGCGCCGGCGGTGTGGGGCGCGCGGAGCATGAACCCGCTGCAATCGGGCGCCTTGTGGCTGGCCGCCCATACGGTGCCGTGGCTGCGGCTCAGCGGGCGGGGGCTGGGCATCCGCCCGTCCGACAATACCGCCATGCTGCGGCGGCTGTCCGCCGACCCGCTGGTGATCAAAGAAAGTCGGGTCGACGCGATCTACGGGGTGGTGCGGCTGATGGATTCGGCCCTGGCCCTGGCGCCGCGCCTCGGCCCGCCGGACCTGGCGGCGCCGGTGCTGCTGCTCTATGGCGCGCGCGACGAGATCATCCCCCGCCATCCGGTCCTGCGGCTGATCCGCGCCCTGCCCGACGCGCCGCCCGCGCGCCGGCGCATCGCCTTCTACGATGCCGGGTACCACATGCTGCTGCGCGACCTGCAAGGAGCGACGGTGATCGCCGACATCGCCGCCTGGATCGCCGACCCGGCGGCGCCCTTGCCGTCGGGGAACGGCCCGCCCGCCGACGCCCGCCGCTAGACCGGCGTCCTAGTACCAGGGGTTGGGCGCGAACCGGCCGGACAGGAGATGGCGCAGGAAGCGGACGCCGTTCTCCGGGGCGCTGAAATGGAGATAGGCGCGGATGCCGAACAGGTTGGGGTCCAGGGCGTAAGCCAGCGGCGCGATGGCGTCTTCGTCGGGAAAGCCCTGGGCGCGGTAGCGATCCAGCAGGCGGGCGCGCAACGCCGGCGGCAAGGTCGCGATCTGGGCCGCGTAGGCGATATATTCATGGGCCACGCGATGGGGCTTGTCGTCGCCTTCGAAATTGCGCTCGACGATCGCGTGGGCGACCTCATGGACGACGAAGCTGCGCTGCATGTCGCCGTCGAAAGGCAGGCGGAAGGCCCGGCGCGGCCGGCCCGGCGGGCGCCCGTTCGCGAAGGCGGCGACATAGATCTGGTTGGTGCGGGCATTGAAGCGGCCATGGACCGGGGCGTTGTACCCCTCGGCGACCTCGACCGTCGGCGCGTCGACGATATGGATGGTGATCGGCGTGTCGGTCCGGAAACCGAGCCCGGCGAAGAAGCGGACTGCCATCTCGGCGCCGGCGCAGGCGAGATCGGCGTCGGCCGCGCGCTCGTAATGGACGGTGGCCGGAACCGCCGCGCAGTGGCGGGTGGCGCCCTGGGCGGGCGCCGTCGCGAGCGTGCCGACGAGAACGGGAAGAAGAGCGAGGGCGCGCATGACGGCCTCCGTGGTTGCGTTGCCCCCCGGACCTTCCGGCGCAACCCGCCCTCGACGGCTGTCGGCTCAATTCATGCTGCGTCGCGCGCTCCCCCGTTTCGGCGCCGCCGCCGGACGGACCCCGTCCGTTCCGGCCGCATGCAAGAGCTTCGCGTTCTTCCCTTGTAGCGCCGAATCGTTAATATCCCATGAAACGGGTGTAGAAAGTCCCGGACGGGCGCGCGCGTCTGCCCGGTGGGGGGGGGCGCTCAGCGGCCCTGGAATTTGGGCGCGCGCTTCTCCAGGAAGGCGTTCAGCCCTTCCTTGTGGTCCTCGGTCTGCAGGAGGGCGATCTGGGCGAGCTTCTCGTTGGCCATGAACATCTCCATGGTCGGGACATACATGGAATGGAACAGCTTCTTCGCCTCCTGGATCGCCAGGGGCGGCGACTCGGCCAGCTCGGTCGCCAGCGCCATGGTCTCGGCCTCCAGCTTGTCGTCGGGGACCAGGCGGGTGACCAGGCCCAGCTCGTGGGCCTCGGCGCCGCTCAGGATGCGGGCGGTGTAGACCAACTCCTTGGCCTTGCCGACGCCCAGATATTGGGTCAGCAGGAACACGCCGCCGCCGTCGGGGGCCAGGCCGATGCGCTTGAACACCATGCCGAAGCGGGCGGTGTCCGAGGCGACGACCATGTCGCAGCCGAGCGCCAGGCAGAAGCCGATGCCGACCGCCGGGCCGCGCACCGAGGCGATGGTCGGCTTGTCGGACTTGTGCAGCTGGAGGGCCATGTTCTGCGATACCTTCATGGTCCGGGCGCCGCCCTGGGGCGTGAACTTCTCCATCGCCTTGACGTCGCCGCCGGCGCAGAAGGCGTTGCCGGCGCCGGTCAGCACGATGACGCGGACCGAGTCGTCGTCGTTCAGCTCGTCATAGATGCGCACCAGGTCCTGGCGCATGGTGTTGGCGAGCGCGTTGCGGGCGTCGGGCCGGTTCAGGATGACCTTGGCGACGGCGCCTTCTTTTTCGACGAGGATGTCCATGGGCGTTTCTCCCTTCTCTTCCTTCGGGCGTGGCGGCGCCGCGTTCGTTGGCGCGGGCGCGTTCGGCGGCGCGCGACGACGCGCCGGGGGCGAGCCCCGATTGTCCCCGGCGGCGCCGCGCCCCGCAAGTCATTTGCGCCCCGGCGGGCGATGGCGTAAAGTCCGCCGCCCCGGCGAGGCGGTCCCATGGACCCCCGCGCCGCGACGATATGAGCACCCGTAGCTCAGCTGGATAGAGCGCTGCCCTCCGAAGGCAGAGGTCACAGGTTCGAATCCTGTCGGGTGCGCCAATCTTTACACGAAAATCAAGACATCGCGGTCGCGAAGGCCAAGGGGATGCCGGTCGCTCGCGGGCGGGCCGCCCGGCACAGGCCGGTCCTCTTCCCGGTGACGGGGCTTCCGGGTCGCGAGCCGGTCTCGGCGGGTGTATCCTGGGCCGGTTGCCGGATCGCGCGGCGAACGTTGATCGGATCGCATGGGGGGCGTGCGGATGAGGATTCTGTGGCGGTTGTCGCCCTTTCTGATCGTGATCGCCGGGATCGTTCTCGGGGCGATCGTTCTGATCTGGGCCAAGAATATCGGCATCAGCGCCTACGCCATCCCGGCGACCGCGCCGTTCTGGTATCCGGGCAAGGAAGTCGGCTTCGCCCGGTCGCCCAACTGGCTGTTCGGTCTGTTGCTGATGCCGATCCTCGCGGCGCTGGCAATCTTTATCCTGCAACGTGGCCAGCAGGCCCTGCGCGCGATGCACCGGCTGGGGATGGTCGTCGACGACGACTTCCGGCCCCTGACCGACGCGGCGCTGGCCCGGATCTGGCGGCGCCTTGCGATCTGCGCCGCCGTCGCCGCGGCCCTGGTGACGGCGCTCGCAGTCTGGTTCGCCCATGACCAGTATGAAGACGATATCGGCCGCCATTTCGCGGCCGGCGCCATCGTCGGGCTGGCGCCGGCTATGGCGGTGGACGGGCGCAGGCTCCATCCGCCGACCGAGGTGGAGGAATTCGACTGGTCCCTCGCGGCGCTGATCGACGCCCGCGCCGGCGCCGAGGCCAAGGGGATCGATCCCGACGCCAACCGGCGCTTCTCGCTGTTCGTCTATGTCGTCTATCTGGGACTGTCGACGGCGGCGATCTTCACCATCGCGGCCTGGATGCTGATCCTGACCGGGGCGGCGTCGTTGACCCTGTTCGAGCAGCCGGGCGCGCGGCTGGTTCCCAGCCGCGTCTCGACCGATCCGCGCGGCGGGTTCGAGGCGCTGGAATCGACCTTCATCTTCATCCTGATCGCGATGTTCGTGACCTATTTCTCAGGCTATCTGGTGGTCGTCCAGAACCTGTATCTGCGCACGACCTATGCCGGCTGGGGCGATCTGTTCTTCCAGGCGGTGACCACCGCCGCCGGTCTCTTCGCCGATGCCGACGAGAAGGGGCTGTGGTCGTCGCTGCTGGCGGCGGCCGGCTTCGTCGCCGAGGATCGGGACGGCGGCGCCGTCGTGGCGTCGTTCGACGCGACGCTGGCGGGCATGGCCGGCATGGTGCTGCTGGTGGTCTCCACCGGCTTCGTCATCGTCATCCTGCGCCTGGTTGCGCGCCACGGAAAGGCGGAGCTGGAAAAGCATCTGGGCGCGCCCTTGCCGGCGATCAAGGTCTGGCCCCTGCAATGGCCGGCGGTGACCGATTTCGTCCTCGCCATCTTCCTCGCCGCGGTCGCCCTGTTCCTGTTCCGCCTGGGCGCGCTTTTGTTCCTGGGCGCGCTGGTCCTCGCGCTCTACCGGCTGTGGAAAAACAGCCGCGCCCTGGTGGACCCGAGCGCCGGTGGCGGGGGCGGCTAGGGCGCGAGTTCCGCGATCAAGGGGTAGTGGTCGGAGCCGTAAGTGGCGGTCTCGACCCGGGCCCGCCGCGCCGTCAGGCCGCGCAGCAGGATATGGTCCAGATGCAGGCGGTAGCGGGGAAAAGTCAC
>Ga0209475_10002232_pt1 | contig 20301 bp, 22 predicted proteins | sample tdDd471_FD_187128 | JGI IMG/M metagenome (GOLD analysis project Ga0209475, IMG submission 187128) | Marine sediment microbial communities from the Atlantic coast under amendment with organic carbon and nitrate - tdDd47.1 (SPAdes)... | ecosystem: Environmental > Aquatic > Marine > Coastal >... | reverse complement strand
GCCGGTCGCCAGCCGCGCCGCCTCCCCCAGCCCCAAACGGGCAAGGACCGGCAAAGCGAGCGGCCGTCCGGCATCCGCGCGGGTCTTGGCGATATGCCCCAAGGTATCCGCCCCCGCATCGCCGAATACCGCCGCATCCGGCGCCGCGCCGATCCCGAAGGAATCCATCACCAATATGATCGCCCGCGCCATGTCTTTGCGTCATTTCCAGTTGTTGGAACCGTGGCCCCGCTCAGTCGACCCGTTCGAACACGACCGGCCCCGGTTCGCCCGGCTCGCCGATCTTGATCGCCTTCGTCAGGACGGCCGCGGCGGCGTCCGCGGCGGCCTCGTCCCGTGCATGGATGACGGCGATCGGATTGTCCGGGCCGACCTCATCGCCGATCGAGGCGACATGCGTCAACCCGACGCGGTGATCGACATCGTCGCTGGCCAGCGCGCGGCCGCCGCCCAGTTCGATGACCGCGACGCCCACCGCCCTGGCATCGACCCCGGCAACCCTGCCGGATCTGGAAGGATAGCACGGTTTCCGCACCGGCGCAGGTTTCAGGTAGTCGTCCTTCCGTTCGACGAAATCGGCGGGTCCGCCCAGCGCGACGACCATGCGCGAAAACCGTTCGGCGGCAGACCCGTCCTCAAGCGCACGCGTGGCCTTTTCGCGGCCTTCTTCGGGACTGGCGGCAAGGCGGCCCAGATGCAGCATGTCGCCGGCCAGCGCCATCACCACCTGATGCAGCCTGGCATCGCGCGCCGTGCCGGTCAGGTAGTCGACCGCCTCGGCCACTTCGACCGCGTTGCCGACATTCCGTCCCAAAACCTGGTTCATATCCGTGATCAGCGCCGTCGTCGGCATGCCCGCGCCCTTGGCGACGGCGACGATGCTCAGGGCCAGTTCCCGCGCCATGTGATAGTCCTGCGCGAAAGCGCCGGTTCCGGTTTTCACGTCCATCACCAGAGCATCAAGACCCGCAGCCAGTTTCTTCGACAGGATCGAGGCGGTGATGAGCGGCACGGATTCGACCGTGCCGGTGACGTCGCGGATCGCATAGAAGCGCTTGTCCGCCGGGGCGAGTTCGGCGGTTTGCCCGATGATGGCGCAGCCCGCCGTCTTCACGACGTCACGGAATTGGGCGATATCCGGTTCCGTCCGGTAGCCCGGAATCGATTCCAGCTTGTCCAGCGTGCCCCCGGTATGGCCGAGGCCCCGGCCGGAAATCATCGGCACGAAGCCGCCGCAGGCGGCGACGACAGGGGCGAGCATCAGGCTGACCTTGTCGCCGACCCCGCCGGTCGAATGCTTGTCCAGGACGGGCCCGGCAAGATCGAGATCCTTCCAATCCAGGACCTCGCCCGAATTCACCATGCCGCGGGTCAGCGCCACGCATTCGTCCATGGGCATGCCGTTGAAGAAGATCGCCATGGCGAAAGCGGCGATCTGCCCCTCCGAAATCGACCCGTCGGTCAGGCCGCGGACCATGAAATCGATCTCCTCCCCGGTCAGGGGACGGTTGTCGCGCTTCTTGCGGATGATTTCCTGCGCCAGCATCGGTCAGTATCCTTCCGCGGCGGCCGCGCCGCCCTTGCCGTCCAAGACGGCCAGCAAATCGGACAGAACGCCGCTCGCGCCGAAGCGGAATGTCTCCGGCCTCGCCCAATCCGGGCCCATGATGCGGTCCGCGACCGCGAGATAGGCACCCGCCGTCGCCGTGTCGCGTATCCCGCCCGCTGCCTTGAACCCGCCCGATCCGTGCTGCTTGAGGACGGTCAGCATGATTTCCGCCGTTTCCAGCGTGGCGTTGACCGGCACCTTCCCCGTCGAGGTCTTGATGAAATCGGCCCCGGCGGCGAGCGCGATTTCCGACGCACGCCGGATAAGCGCCGGGTCCTTCAACTCCCCGCTTTCGATGATCACCTTCAGCCGCGCCGCGGGGCCGCAGACCAGCTTGCAGGCCTGCACCAATTCCGCCCCTGCAGCCTCGTCCCCCGACATCAGGGTGCGATAGGGAAAGACGACATCCACTTCATCGCCGCCGGCGGCCAGGATCGCAGCGCTATCGGCGACCGCCTTTTCGACATCCGCCGCCCCGTCGGGGAAATTCGCGACCGCGGCCACGCGCACGCCGGTTCCCGTCAATGCAGCAACGGATTGCGCGACGAAACGCGGCCAGACGCAAACAGCCGCGACCGGGCCATGCGGCGTCACCGCGCGGGAGCACAGCGCCGCGATCGCGGCTTCGTCGTCGCCGTCATTCAAGCTGGTGAGGTCCAGCAGCGCCAGGGCGCGCGCCGCAACCTTTCTCAACGCATCGCTCAAACCGTTTCCTCCCGCAGGATCGCCAGAAATGCCGCGACCAGCCCCCGCATCGCCTTTTCGGCTTGTTTCGCATTGGCCTGCGTCTGCGCATGGCTCAATGCCGTATCACTCAAACCTGCCGCCCGGTTCGTCACCACCGAAAGCGCCGCCACCCGCATTCCCAGATAACGCGCCAGGATGACTTCCGGCACCGTCGACATGCCTACCAGATCCCCGCCCAATCGCTGCACCGCGCGGATTTCGGCCGGCGTTTCGAATTGCGGCCCAGCAAAGAATGTATAGACCGCCTCCCGCAGCGCCAATCCGCATTTGGTCCCGGCCTTCTGCATCGTCGCGCGCAGTTGCGGGTCATAGGCGTCGGCCATGTCGACGAAGGGATCGCCGATCCCGTCCTCGCCGGTCAGCGGGCTGGCGCCGACCCAGTTGATATGGTCGGACAGGATGGCCAGATCGCCGGGCTCCAGTCCTTCCAGGATCGCGCCGGACGCATTGCTCGTCAGCAGGATTTCACAGCCCAGTTCCCGCAATGTGGCGATCGGCAGGTTCATGGCCCGCGCATCGCCGGCTTCGTAATAGTGCTTCCGGCCTTGAAGAACGGCGACCGGCATGCCCGACACCGTGCCCAGGACCAGCCGCCCGGCATGGCCGGCGACCGTCAATTCCGGGAAACCTGGAATATCGGCGTAGGAAATGACGACCGGGTCCCGGACATCCTCCGCGAAAGGGCCAAGGCCCGAGCCCAGAACGACACCAACCAGGGGCGTCAAACCGGTTTGCCGCCTGATCGCGTCGGCCGCCTGCCTGGCGCGCTGCAGGATCACGACAGATGCTCCGGCGAAAAGGCATGCGGCAACAGGTCGCCGATGGTGACCGTCTGCTTGTGGCCGGCCGGGTCGCAGGAATGCACCGGGACGTCGGCGCGGCTGAATTCGCGCAGTTTCTGCCGGCATCCGCCGCAGGGCGTGATGATCGCTCCTTCCGGCCCGGCGACGGCGATTTCCACGATCTCCCGCTCGCCATCCAGGACCATGGCGGCGATGGCGCCGGCTTCCGCGCAGGTGCCTTCCGGATAGGCGGCGTTCTCCACATTCACGCCGGTATAGATCTTCCCGTTCACGCCCCGGACGGCCGCGCCGACATGGTAGCCGGAATAAGGCACATAGGCATTGACCCGCACGGCGATAGCGGCGGCGACAAGGTCGGGATCGGGATTTGCGTCTGACATGCCGGACATCCTACCTCTCCTTCACATAGGGTATGCCGATGGCCTTCGGCGCGACGGCCTTGCCGATAAAGCCGGCCAGCAGAACGACGGTCAGGATATAGGGCAAGGCCTGTATCGCCTGCACCGGCACCTCGCCGATACCGGGAAGTTCGACACCCTGCATGCGGATGGAAACCGCGTCGAGCAGCCCGAAGATGAGGCAGGCGCCGAACGCATGCCAGGGCCGCCATTTCCCGAAGATCAGCGCCGCCAGCGCGATATATCCCTGCCCGGCCGTCATGTCGCGGGAGAAGCCGGCATTCTGGGCGATCGCCAGATAGGCCCCGGCCAGTCCGGTCAGGACGCCGCAGATCATCACGGCGCGGTACCGCAGCCAGATCACGGAAATCCCCGCCGTGTCGACCGCCGCCGGGTTTTCGCCGACGGCGCGCAGGCGCAGGCCGAACCGGGTCTTGTAGACGATCCACGCCGTCAGCGGCACCACGGCCAGACCGACATAGACCAGCAGATTGTGGCCGCTGATCAGTTCCGCATAGGCCTGCCCGATCACCGGTATATGCGACGCGGCTTCGGATCCCGGCAGATCTATGGGCATGAAACGCGCATCCGCCTGCAGCGAGGGGGTCTGCCCGCCCTGCCGGAACCAGGCGTTCCCCAGAACGATGGTCAGACCGGCGACCAGGATGTTGATGGCGACGCCGCTGACCACATGGTCGCCGCGATGGGTGATGCAGGCGAAGCCGTGCAGCAGCGCCAGCGACATCGAAACCAGCACGGCCACGGCAAGCGCCAGCCAGGCCGACCCTGTGAGCGCCGCGACCGCCGCTGCCGCGAAGGCCCCGGCCAGCATCTTTCCCTCGAGGCCAATATCGACGATACCGGACCGTTCAGAATACAGGCCGGCCATGGCGCAGAAGATCAACGGCGTCGCCACGCGCAACGTCGCGTCCAGGGTTCGCAAGACCAGAAGGATCGTATCGTCCATCACGCACCCTTCCGCACGCTGCCGCCGCGCGCCAGCAGATAAATCCGTTCCACCCAGGGCCGGGACATATAAGCCAGCGCGCCGGAGAACAGAATGACGAGTCCCTGCAGCGCCACGACCATTTCCTTCGTGATGGTCGGCATTTCGAAAGCCAGTTCCGCGCCGCCTTGATAGAGCAGCCCGAAAAGAAGACTGGCAAGCACGATGCCGATCGGGTGGTTCCGGCCCATCAGCGCGACCGCGATGCCGGTGAACCCGTATCCGGACGAGAAGTTCAGCAGCAGGCGGTGCTGAACGCCCAGCAACTCGTTGACGCCGACGAAACCGGCCAGCGCGCCGGACAGGCACATCGCCATCAGGACGATCCTGGGCGGGGAAATCCCGGCATAGACGGCGGCCCGTTCGCTCTGACCGACCGTGCGCAACTCATACCCCCACCGCGTCCGCCAGATGAACAGGTAAACGAGGACACAGCAGACCAAGGCCCAGGCCAGCGACAGGTTCAGCGGCGTCCGGGTGATCGTCACGCCGAACCAGGCGAATACCTCGTGCATGAAGGGCAGAAAGGCGGCATCGGCGAATTCGCGGGTCTCCGGCGACATGTTGCCGCCTTCGCGCATGACGCCGGCCAGCAGGTAGACCATCAGCGCCGCGGCGATGAAGTTGAACATGATGGTGGTGATGACGATATGGCTGCCGCGATAGGCTTGCAGATAGGCCGGGATGAAGGCCCACCCGGCCCCGAAGAGCGCACCGCCCGCGATCGCGAGCGGCACGATCAGGAAACCCGGCGCGAACCCGTCCAGCGCCAGCACGACCAGGCCGATCCCCAACCCGCCGAAATAGGCCTGCCCTTCGCCGCCGATATTGAACAACCCGGCATGGAAGGCCATCGACACGGCCAGACCGGTGAAGATGAAATTGGTCGTGTAGTAGAGGGTATAGCCGATGCCTTCGTCATAGCCGACGGCGCCCTGGATCATGACCTGCACCGCCTGCAGCGGGTCTTCGCCGATCACCAGGATGACGAGGCCGGCGGCCACAAGCGCCATCAGGATGTTCAGCAGCGGGATGACGCCGACATCGATCCAGGCCGGCAAGGTAATGCGGGGCGCGTTGCTCATGCGGGCACCTGGGCGTTGCCGGCGGATTTCTTTGCCTCTTCCCGCGGAATACCCGTCATCATCAGGCCGAGCATCCGCGCATCGGCTTCGGCGGCGGGGACCTCGCCGATGATCCTGCCGCCGCACATGACGATGATCCGATCGCTCAGGGACATCACCTCGTCCAATTCGACGGAGACGAGCAGGACCGCGGAACCGGCGTCCCGCATCGCGACGATTTGCCGATGGATGAATTCGATGGCGCCGATATCGACGCCGCGCGTGGGCTGCCCGACCAGCAGGATATCCGGGTTCTTTTCCATCTCCCGCGCCAGGATCAGTTTCTGCTGGTTGCCGCCGGAGAATTTCGAGGATTGCAGGGTCGGGTCCGGCGGTCGAACGTCGAAATCCCGCATCATCTTTTCGCAATCGGCGCGCACCGCGGCACGATCGATCAACGGCCCGGACAGATAGGCGTTGTCGTTGTGATAGCCGAGGATCGCGGATTCCTCCGCGCTGAACTTGCCGATCAGGCCAAGGCGCTGCCGGTCCTCGGGCACATGGGCGATGCCGTTTGCACGGCGCTGTTCCGGATCACCCGGATCGTCCGCGGTCGCCGTGACGGGGCCGAGGCGCACCGTACCCTCGCCGGGCGGCAGGATACCCGCCAGAACTTCCAGCAACTCGCTCTGCCCATTTCCGGAAACGCCCGCGATGCCGACGATCTCGCCCGCATGAACCGCGAAATTGATGTCCTTGAGGCGCGGGACGCCTTTCGCATCGGTATAGGTCAGATGGTCGACCGCCAAGACGGCCTCCCGCGGCGCCGCCGGCGCCTTGTCGAGGTCGAGGCGCACCTTCCGCCCGACCATCAATTCGGCCAGTTCCTCCCGGTTGGTTTCGGCGGTCGGCCGGTGGGCGACCATCTCTCCGCCCCGCATGATGGAGACCTGGTCGGTAATGGCCATGATCTCCCTCAGCTTGTGGGTGATCAGGATGATGGTGACGCCTTGTCCCTTCAGGGCCTTCAGAATTTCGAACAGCTGGTCGGTTTCCTGCGGCGTCAGCACGCCGGTCGGTTCGTCCAGGATCAGGATCTCCGCGCCGCGGTAGAGCGCCTTCAGGATTTCGACACGCTGCTGCTGTCCGACCGGCAGGTCGCCGACGACCTCGTCCAGCGGAACATGCAGGCCGTATTCGCGTTCCAGCCGTTCCAACTCGCTGCGCGCCGCCCGCAGGCTTTCCGACAGCAGCGGTCCGGATTCGGCCCCAAGCATGACGTTTTCGAGCACGGTGAACGGATCGACCAGCATGAAGTGCTGATGCACCATGCCGATCCCGGCGGCGATCGCGTCGTTGGAATTGCGGATACTGACGGGCGCACCGCGTACCAGAATGTCGCCGCTATCGGCTTCATAGAAACCGTAGAGGATGCTCATCAGGGTCGACTTGCCGGCGCCGTTTTCCCCGACGATGCCGTGGATCGACCCTTTCGTCACGGTCAGCGAAACGTTCCGGTTCGCTTGAACCGGACCAAAAGCCTTGCTGATCGACCGGAGTTCGATGGCCGTTTCAACCATGCCGCACGACGTCCCCCCGAATGACCGGCGGCGCGCCGGTATTTCCGGCGCGCCGCCAAGCTAATTGGATTGTTCTTAGTATTTGCAGCTGTCGTCAGCCATGTAGTCGTGGACCACGATCTTGCCGGCGATGATGTCTTCGCGGGCCTTGTCGACGGCGGCCTTCATCTCAGGCGTGATCAGGGCGGCATTGTGCTCGTCCAGCGCCCAGCCCACGCCCTCCTCGGCGAGGCCCAGAACATTGAAGCCCGGCTTCCAGGAACCGTCCTTGCCGCTCATGAACGCGTTATAGGCAGCGACATCGACCCGCTTGACCATCGAGGTCAGCATCGTGCCCGGATGCATATGGTTCTGGTTGCTGTCGACGCCGATGGCATATTTGCCGTTGTCGGCGGCCGCTTGAAGCACGCCGATGCCGGTGCCGCCGGCCGCCGCATAGACGACATCCGCCCCGCGGTCGAACTGCGACTTCGCCAATTCCGCGCCGCGGCCCGGGTTGTTCCAGGCCGCCGGGGTCGTGCCGGTCATGTTCTGAATGACTTCCGCGTCCTTGCTGACATATTTCGCACCCTGCTCGTAACCGCAGGCGAAACGGCGGATCAGCGGAATGTCCATGCCGCCGACGAAGCCGACCTTGCCGGTCTTCGACGCCAGCACGGCCAGCATGCCGACCAGGAAGGAGCCTTCATGCTCCTTGAACACGATCGACTGCACGTTCGGCGCATCGACCACGCCGTCGATGAGGGAGAAACGCGTATCGGGATATTCCTTCGCGACCTTGCCGATCGCATCGGCCTGGGCAAAGCCGACGCCCAGAACCGGGTTGGCGCCGCGCTGCGCCATGCGGCGAATGGCCTGTTCGCGCTGGGTCTCGTTCGTGACCTCGAATTCCCGGTAAGCGATTCCGGTTTCGGTCTTGAACTGCTCGACGCCGTTATAGACCCCTTCGTTGAAGGATTTGTCGAACTTGCCGCCCATGTCGAAGACGACCGCCGGGCTGTAATCCTGCGCCAACGCCGCCGTGGTTCCCAGAGCCACCGTGAGTACGGCGGCGATCCTGCCAAGATTTTTCATGCCTAGTTCCTGTTCGATGATTTTCTATCGACGGCATTGCCGGGTTTTCCCGCCATCCGCGCCGCCCTGTACCCGGATTCAGTACCGCCAAGACTGCCCGCACGCAACGATTTCCCGGAAACGTCTTTGTCACTTCTTGGGCCGCTACAGTGCCCCACCCGTGCTCGACGACAAACAAGCTTGCATCCGCGAAGGCGCCTACCAGGGCGGTTCGGCAGGGTGAGAACCTCGGATTTCTCAGGCATGCCGACAGCGTAGCAGTCGAATATTTCAACTCCTTGAAGCATTTCGGGTAACATGGAGACAGACCGGGCGACGGGCCATGCCCGTTGTTGGTTCTTCGCCCAGCGATGATGCGGGAAGAGATCCGAATGCGGGTTTTCCTCGTAATCCTCGTCAGGATATGCGACACCCCCCGGCCTTGATTGAAAAAGGGGTGGAATTATCTCCTAGCAACACCGTGGTGAAGCCGGACCGCGACTGATAGGGTGAGGGCAAAGCAATGACATCATCACGGTTGAATATCGTGGAGCAGATCGACAAGGACCGCGAGGGCGCTCTCGCCCGCCGCCCCTCCCGCGAGGAGGCGCTGAAGGCCGTCCGGACTCTGCTCGCCTTTGCCGGGGACGATCCCGACCGCGAAGGCCTGCTGGAGACGCCGGACCGAGTCGTCCGATCCTGGGACGAGTTCTTCGCCGGTTATTTCGAGGACCCGGTCGAAATCCTCAGCCGTACCTTCGAGGAAACCGACGGCTATGACGAGATGGTCATACTGAGGAACATTCCCTTCAACAGCCATTGCGAACATCACATCCGCCCGATCATCGGGCATGCCCATATCGCCTATCTGCCGAACAAGCGGGTGGTCGGTATCTCCAAGCTCGCGCGCGTCCTGGAAGTCTACGCGAAACGGCTCCAGATCCAGGAAAAGATGACCGCCCAGATCGCCAATGCGATCAACGACGTCCTGGCGCCGAAAGGGGTCGGCGTCGTGATCGAAGCGACGCATGAATGCATGACCACACGCGGCGTCAACAAACAGGGCGTCTCGATGGTCACCAGCACCTTGCTCGGCACCTTCAAGCAGGACCCGCGCACCCGAAGCGAATTTCTTCGCCTTATCGGCCGCGAATAGACAGCTTCTCTCTTAGTGGAAATTCATTTGCGCGCCCTTTAAGGGCGCCGGGTCATCATGCACGCAATAATGGATGAATGGCCCAATGGAATCACCATAGGGATTTCTTCAAATAACATAAGTAAATCGGAATTTATACTATAGTAAAAACTGTTCATAATCAGCAATTTGCCACTCTTGATTCACAATCGACTCTAATCTATTGCCATCCGGTCGGTATTATACTTAACCTATACTTTCGTGGGGTTTCGCCGGGATGTATCCCGGCATAGGGGCGCAGGGGCTTGGAGAAAGCCGAAAATTCTTTTGTTGAGGTCGATCCTTCGACGGTTACGGACCGGCGGGTAACCTGGATTCTGGATTACTGGGCCAGTCTGCCGCGGCAAGGCGCCCTGCCCTCTCCGAAACTCATCGATCCCTTGGACATCCCACCGGACGTCCTGCCGCACATCTTCAAGATCAGCGTCTCGTGGAAGGGAGGACAGCCGAGTTTCGTGTACCGGCTGTCCGGCACTCACCTGACCAAGGAATACGGCCGGGAAATAACCGGCAAAACGCCGCGGATGGCCTTCCCGACCTATTTCAAGGATCTGGAAGCCGCTTATACGATCGCGGCGTCCAGGAACCGGCCGACGCTTCACCGATACCGCTTGCCGATATTCAATCGGGAACACAAATGGGTGGAGCGTCTGGCCTGTCCCTTCGCGACGGGGGGAGAGACGGTCGACCTGCTGTTCGGCTGCCTGACCTTTCCATCTGCCTGACCTTCTCCTAAGCCGTGTTCTCATCTAAGCGGTTCACAAGACGGAAATGGTGTTGATCGGCCTCGCCCGCGGCAGCGCCATATTCGGCGACGAAGGTCTGCTTTCAACAGAAGAACAAGCAGGATAGGCGTCGCCGATTAGCGGCCGGGTTCGGCCACTCGCAGCGTTTGCGGGAACCAGCGCGGTTGGTGCCCCCGCATTGAAACCGCCGACCGCCGATCAATCATCGTCAAAATTGCCCTGGTCCGCTTGAACGTGGCAGGCGAGGCAGTTCGATTTGGTGACGACCTTCGGATCCTTCCACACTTGGCTTGGAAAATCGTGCTCACGCAGGAAGGCCGGATTCTCGGTGATCTTCAGCGGGGCGGCGCCCGGCTCGACCCATCGCATGTATTTGCGCGCCAGGCCGCGCCCTTTCACGTCGCCGGCGTTTTCGGTCAGATAGGTGCGGATTGCCGCAGCCTGGTCCGCGGGCAACGTCGCATCCTCGCCGAAGTGATCGGCCAAATCGTCCATGATCCGTTCCCACGACCGCGCCGGCAGGAATGCAGGTTGGAACGCCATGTGGCACGAACCGCATTCCTTCCGCACAAGATCGTCCGTCACCGGCGGCACCCAATCGTCCGCCAGCGCCTGCGTGGAAGCGACGAGGAATGCCGTCAATATCATTGCCGTGCGCATGGTCTATTGCCCCGCCATGAAGGTGATGTAGTCGCCCTTTTCGAGGGCCGTACACGCGCGCCCGAGGACGCTCTTGCAGTCGCGTCCGAATTGCTTTTCGACATCGGCGCTATCGGTGAAGCGGCTTGGGTTCACGGAGACCGCGACCGGGTCGATCGGCCGGCCGGTCTTGGCGTTGCGGCCGGAATTCTTCGGGTCTGCCGTGTGGCACGACGTGCAGGACGGCGTGCGGGGATCGCCGCCGGCCCATTCGGTGCGGAACAACGTCTCGCCGCGCTGGGCGGAGAACGCCGCGAAAGCAGGATCGGCGGCGCGGGATTGCGCCGCGTAGTCGGCAAGAATGGCGTCGCGTGCGGACTCGCCGGCCCTGGCCAGCGTCGACATGGTGGCCAGCGTCGGCATGGTAGCGAGCGCGACCAGAACAAGAGTGCGGATCATTGGGAGTGCTCCTTGACAGAGGAGAATAAAAATCGATCGGTGACTTTCGCGACGATCTGCTTGAGGCGCCGTTTGCCGCCGTACATGAAGGTCACGAACGCTATATGTCCGAAGATGACCCAAAGGGACGCCTCGGCGATGGCTTCGTGCGGGTCTTCCAGCCAAGTCATGAGAGTGTCGGAAAGGGCCCCCGTTGCGGCGGCGGCGCCGACGACGACCAAAAGGGTTGCCGCGAACCAGGCGAAAAGCGGATGGCGGCCCTTGGCGGAACCGAACCAGTCGCGCAAACCGACGCGTTTTGGGTGGGGCAGTTTGAGGAAGTTCGAGCCCGGCATGACAAGGCCCAGCAAAACACGGACGACGATCGCCGCAAGCACAGCATAGCCGGCGAACAGGTGCATACCGTATGTATCCTCGTCCGCCGTAAGATAGGCGACCAGATAGCTGCCGCCGATCCAGGCGTGCCAGAAGAGAAGAACCGAGCGCTGATACTTCGGGTTCATTCGTCTTCTCCCTTCTTAGTCATCGTCGTGGTCATGGCGCTCGCGGCGGTGTTCCGTCCGTTCACCGTGGTCGTCGTCACGGTCGTGCCCGCGCGTTCCGAGGAAGCCGAAAAAACTGTCGCGTTCGGTGCCTTGGCCACCGTCGGCGATGTAACCGTTGCCGGGGGCGTCCTGGCCGCCGACGTCCCCTTGCTTGGCGGACACGGTGTTTTCCAGCGCGTAGCCGTCGCCACGACCGGCCGCATAGACGGCGGCGGTGGTGCCGATGACGGCAGCGGCAATCAATCCGTGGATGAACATTTTCTTCAGCATGGTGTTAGCTCCTTGGTTGCGATGCCGGGAGACTAACAAAAGCAAGATAAACGGTGTCTGAGCGGGTCGTTCATGTACGGTTTATGTAAAGGGCGCTACTCTCCGGGGATGCGACGCTTCATCACTTTCACCCTGGCCGTGTTCATGGCCGCGGCTTCCTTGTCATCGCCGGCCCGGGCCGGCGATGACGGTGAAGGCACCCGCGAGCACGAACACGATGACGAACACGACCGGGTGCGCCGGGCACGTGAGCGCGGTGACATACTGCCGTTGATGGATATTCTCAAACGGGCGGAACAGGCCTATCCGGGGCAAGTGATCGAAACGGAATACGATGACGAGCACGGCCGGATGGTCTACGAACTCGTCGTGCTGGGCGACGATGGCCGCGTTTTGAAGCTGTATTACGATGCCGGGACCGGCGAATTGCTGAAGGTGAAGGGGAGGAAGGAACACAAATGAGGGTGCTCATCGTCGAGGACGAAGCCGCCCTCGCATCCCGGTTGCGGCAGGTGCTGGAAACGGCGGGGTTCGCCGTTGACGTGGCTCATGACGGCGAGGACGGCTGGCACCTGGGTGATACCGAACCCTATGATGCCGTGGTGCTCGACCTCGGGCTGCCGCGCATCGATGGGGTCACGATCCTTGGCCGCTGGCGCGAAGCAGGGCGGACGATGCCGGTATTGATCCTGACCGCGCGCAGCCGCTGGTCGGAAAAAATGGCGGGCTTCAACGCGGGCGCCGACGACTATTTGGTCAAGCCCTTCGAGATGGAAGAAGTGATTTATCGCCTCCGCGCCTTGATCCGGCGCGCATCGGGCCACGCCCAACCGGAACTAACGTGCGGCGCCCTGCGGCTCGACACCAACAGTGGGCGGATCAACCTCGACGGCGTACCGATTCAACTGACGGCGCAGGAATTCCGCATCCTGTCATACCTGATGCACCACCCTGACCAAATCGTGAGCCGGACCGAATTCTCGGAGCACGTCTACGACCGTCACTTCGATCTCGACTCGAATTCGCTGGAAGTATTGCTGGGCCGGATCCGCAAGAAGATCGGCGCCGGCTATATCCAGACCGTTCGCGGCCAGGGCTACAAGCTCGCCGAACCGGAGGCGTGACGGTGACCGGTGGTCACGAACGTCCGGCGGCGTCCCTCTCAACCAGATTGTTTACGGGCGCGGCTGTCTGGCTCGTCCTGATCCTGGCGATCGGCGGATGGGTTCTGACCTGGGCGTTTCGCGACACGGTCGAGAACGAGTTCAGCCGGCGCTTGGATGCCGTTCTGCGCAGCATGATCGCCTCTATGGCGACGACCGCCGACGGTTCGGTGGCGCTTCCCCACTCGTTGGGCGATCCTCGTTTCGAACAGGTTTATTCCGGATGGTATTGGCAGATTGCCTTGCCGGACGGCAGTTTGCTGCGCTCTCGCTCACTTTGGGACAGCGCGCTGCACATCGTCGAGAGTGATGCGCAACCGCACACGCGTCGCATCGACGGGCCGCAAGGGGAACCGCTGTTGATCGCCGAAAGGGATATCCGGCTCCCCGATGTGGACGGTAAGATCCATGTCATGGTCGCCGGCCCCCTGAAGGAAGTCAGCGAAGGCGTGCGGCGGTTCAATCTGTTGCTGACGATTGCGTTGGGCCTGCTCGGGCTGGGGCTCGTCGTGGCGATTTTGATCCAGATCCGCTATGGACTCCGGCCGCTTCGCGCCATGACGACCGATCTTGATGCCGTTCGTCAGGGGGCGCGGACACGCTTGTCCGGCCGGTACCCCAAGGAGATCGATCCGCTCGCGCAGGCGATGAACGGCGTGCTCGAGAATGATGCTGAACTGATCGAACGGGCGCGTCGCCACGTCGGCAATCTGGCCCATGGTCTGAAGACCCCCCTCGCCGTTATTTCGGCTGAAGTCGGCCAGGCACCCGATCACAATCTGTTGCGTGAACAGGTTCAAGTCATGCGCCGGCTGATTGAGCATCATCTCGGGCGGGCCGCCGCCGTGGCCAGTGCCGGGGGACGTCTGGGCGTCGTCGCGCCGGTCGGTGAGACGGCGCGGAACATCGCAGCTGTTCTCGGCAAGGTGTTCCGCGACAAGAACCTCACCATCGAGATCGACGTCGATGACGCGGTCGCGTTTCCGGGACACCGGGAAGATCTGGAAGAAATCCTTGGTAACCTCATGGAAAACGCCTGCAAATGGGCGGCTTCGCGGGTCCGGGTCTCGGCTGCGCAGGACCGCGATCATCTTACGCTCGTCGTAGAAGACGACGGCCCGGGTATGCCTGCGGAACAGGCGGCCGAGGCATCCAGGCGCGGCAAGCGTTTCGACCAGATCGCATCCGGATGGGGCCTCGGTCTTTCGATTGTTTCCGATCTGGTCGAGGTAACCGGCGGTTCGGTCTCGTTCACTGAATCGCCGCTCGGTGGCTTGCGGGCCTGTGTCGACCTGCCCCGCCCCTAGACCGTGATGACATTAAGTGCGTTCAACTGGGATCGTCCGGAAGACCCGCCCCGTTAGGCGCTGTTGCGCGGGCGATGCGGCGCATCGGCAAGCGACGGCAACGCTGCGGGCGGTTCTTACGGACGACCGGCACGGCGACGGCGCCGTCCCAGCGGACGCACTTAATGTCATCACGGTCTAGCCAGTTTCCATCGGCACGGTGTCAGCGTCAGACGCAAGCATGTAATTGGACGGGGCAAGCGTTCGTTGGATCAGTGTGGGAACGGGAAACAGCCCGTTCATGGTTCCATGACCCGGCCCAGAACCCGAAGCCCGATTATTGCGAAGGCGCCCTTTCAAGGACAAACCGACCCAGCGCCTCCCCCGTCGCGAGGTCATAGACGCGAATATTCTCGGTTCCGTCAGCCAGTTTGGTCCGCAACAGAAGGCGCGCGCCTTCCGCCTGCATGTGAAGCACGATTTCGCCTGCAGCCAGGGGTACGGGAACATCGCCGAAGCCTGTCGCCGGGCCCGCCAGGGGAACCAGCGGCCCGTTGTCAACCGCCTGCTCTTCCGACGGGGCCTTGCCAAGGCGCGTCGCAAAGCCATAGACCAGTAGACCCATACCAAGGACGATCAAAAGGCCCATGATAATGACCGACGCCTTGACGATTTTCATACGCCGTCTTCCCCGATTGATGGATCGAATTCGCGACGGCCGCCTCGCATGAACGAGGACGAGCCCATCACCGAGACGCATACAGTCATCGTGGAACCGGCACAAGCGGGCGGCCGGTTGGACCGCATTCTCTCGGACGCCGTGCAGGACTTGTCGCGCAACCGGCTGAAATCCCTGATCCTGGAAGGATGTGTGCGGGTCGATGATGTCCCGGTCCTGAATCCCTCGGCCAAAACCGCGGCCGGCGCGGTCATAGAGGTCGACGTGCCGCCGCCCGATGCCGCCGAACCCCAGCCCGAGGAAATGCCGCTGGCGATCGCGTTCGAGGATTCGCATTTGCTGGTCATCGACAAGCCCGCGGGACTGGTGGTGCATCCCGGTGCGGGCAATCCCACCGGTACGTTGGTCAACGGGCTGCTGGCGCATTGCGGCGAGGAATTCGCCGGTATCGGCGGCGTCAAGCGGCCGGGGATCGTTCACCGGATCGACAAGGATACCAGCGGCCTGATCGTGGTCGCCAAGGACCAAGCCACCCATGTCGCCCTGGTGGACGCTTTCGCGGCCCATGAAATCCGGCGCAAATATGCCGCCGTGGTGATCGGCCCCCCTTATCCCGGCAAGGGCGAGATACGAACCGCCATCGGCCGCTCCCACTCGGACAGGAAGAAAATGGCCGTCGTGCCGGAAGGCCGCGGCAAGAGCGCCGTCACGCATTTCGACGTGCAACGCCGTTGGGGAATGGCCGCGGCCCTGGTTCATTGCCGGTTGGAGACCGGGCGCACGCATCAGATCCGCGTGCATATGGCCCATATCGGCCACCCGCTGATCGGCGACCCCGTCTATACCCGTTGGACGTCGGAGCGCCGCAAGGCCTTTCCCCCGGCCGCCCTTGAAACGGCGCTGGCCTTTCCCAGGCAGGCCCTGCACGCGGGCTGGCTGGGGTTCCGGCATCCGATCACCGGCGCGGACCTGGATTTCGAAAGCCCGTTTCCGCAGGATCTGAAGGACCTCATCGCAGCCTTCGACCGGGAAATAAGGTAGGTTTGGACCGGTCCGAAAATTCACGGAAACGTGCTGGTCTGGACAGATCCGTGATTGGCCGCGATGCGTATAATTCAATAGATAAAGGATGGTCTTTAATTATTGATCAAGATGTAGTGCGTCCCCATATCATCCGCAGTGCCTTAAATATGTGCTAGTTTCGCCTTAATTGCGCCGCATTCGGTGGATAATAGTGGGAGTGTGGCGCCCGCCGATTGGGAATAGTCCAGCACAACGGCTTGGTATTTGGCCGAGTGTTTGGTCGGAGGGGCGGGTTGAAGCAGAGGGAAAGGTTTGGTCATGAGCAACATCGCGAGAGTCCCCGTCATCAGTTCCGAAGGGAACCTGCAGCGGTATCTGGACGACATCCGGAAGTTCCCGATGTTGGAGCCGGACCAGGAATTCATGCTGGCCAAACGGTGGCGCGAACACAATGACCGCGAAGCCGCCCATCAGCTGGTTACCAGCCATTTGCGCCTCGTCGCCAAGATCGCCATGGGTTACCGCGGTTACGGCCTGCCCGTCGCGGAACTCATCTCCGAAGGCAATGTGGGCATGATGCAGGCGGTGAAGCGGTTCGACCCGGATCGCGGCTTTCGTCTGGCAACCTATGCGATGTGGTGGATCCGGGCGTCGATCCAGGAATACATCCTGCATTCCTGGTCGCTCGTCAAAATGGGTACGACCGCGGCGCAGAAGAAGCTGTTCTTCAATCTCCGCAAGATGAAAGCCAAATTGCAGGCCTTCGAGGAAGGTGATCTGGCGCCCGAGCATGTCGCGCATATCGCCAAGGAACTGGACGTTCCGGAGCAGGACGTGATTCAGATGAACCGCCGCCTTGCCGGCGGCGACAATTCCCTGAACGCGCCGTTGCGCATCGACGGCGATGGCGAATGGCAGGATTGGCTTGAGGACGATTCCGAGAACCAGGAAGAGACCCTGGCGGACTCAGAGGAGTTGACCATCCGCCGTGAAATGCTGGCCGACGCCATGCAGACCTTGAACGATCGGGAACAGAAAATCCTGACGGAACGGCGCCTGACCGAAGACCCGAAGACACTGGAAGACTTGAGCAACGAATTCGGCGTCAGCCGCGAGCGCGTCCGCCAGATCGAGGTCCGTGCCTTCGAGAAGCTGCAAAAGGCGATGCGGAACGCGGCGATAGAGAAAAAACTGACCCTGCCGGCGGCCTGATCCGCAGAAACCCAGCCGCGTCCTGAAATGTCAGGATGCGGCTGTTCTTCCTATTTCCGCCATGCTGGGCACGTTGTCGTCGCCCACGCCGCCCGCCATGTCGGATTCCGGCTCGTCCTGTTCGTCACTTTCTTCCGTTTCCGTCCGCGGCTTGGCGTCCAAGGACGGGGCGTTCCGGCGGACGCCGGTTCCCCATTCCTTGACGAGCTTTTCCTGTTCGGAATTCAGCGATTTCATCCGCAGGTCGTTGTGGATGGTCAGATACGCATTGGCGACAGGCGGGAAGATGAAATAGAGAACCCATCCCACGGCCGCGGCGCCGAACATGATCAGATAATTGACCGGCTGGGACAGAAGATCGAGCGAGTGCTGCCAGGTGTGGTCCCCGCTCCACATGTCCAGGCAAACGATGAAGACTCCGGCGCTGTTGAGGTAACCCACCGTGCGCGCCGCATAGCGTTCCTTGCGATTGTCCACCACGAACGCCACCAGCGTCGGCAGCATGCCGCCCAGGGCCACGATCAATGTCGGATAGCCGACGAACACCAGCAGGGGCGCCAGCAGATAGCCAAGGATCTTGGCCCGGCGCCGATTGGCCGCCGTCAGCCGGATCTCCCGGGTTTTTCCGCGTCGTTTTACCGGTTGGCGCGCCACTCAGTCCTCCGAAATTCGCAAATACTCTGCCGCGTCATGCCAAACGAATCGCCGCGGTGATCAAGCAGATCAAGGCCGCGAGGATACCGGCGATGCCGGACGAAAACTGGCCGCCGACATTCGCTGCGATGGTCGATTGATTCTTGATGTTTCGGCGCAGCGTGATCGTCTCCACAACCGATTTGGTGAAATCGTTCGTCGCCTTCAGATACCCGGCTTGGTCGGCGTCCGTCTCCGCCTGGTTCGCGATGACGGTGACCAGGCTCTGGAGCCGTCCGTCCTTGCTCACTTTCAGCATCGTCTGGGTTATACGTTTCCGCGTCGTACGCGAATGGAATTTCTCTATCGCCGGCTGCAGCATCTTGACCGCCGCCCGGCTCAAATCCGGCAAGGGTTTCCCGCGGGCCAGACTATCCTGCAGCATGGCCAGCATTCGGACCTGGGCGACCGTTGCGGTCGCCGGGTCATCCCCATCCAGGTCGCTCAAATCGCCGGCGACGGAGCGGCGGTAATGGGCGCTGATATAGGCCGCTATATCCCGATCTATCAGCCGCTTGATGTCCCCGTCCCGCTCCCGCGCAACCCGGTCGAGCGCCGGCAGCAAATGGTCCAGCGTGGCGACATAGTCCCGTTCGAAGAGCGGCGACCGGCACGGCATATCCGGATTCAGTTCGTACATCACCCGTTCGATACCAAAGCCCAGGCTGGCCCTCATCAGCGCGGAACGCATCCTGTCCAAGCGCGCGACCGCATGGGCCGTTTCGGGCCGGGGGTGAAACTGCTGTTCGAGCCAGAACGTCGCCAATCCCATTTGCAGCACATGCGTGAAGAGGCGCTGCGCCTCGGCGTCGTCGCGGTAGACGGAGCAGAACATGCCCAATCCGCCGATCGTGGCCGACAGACCGCGCAGGCGGATCGGGCCGCTCGGATCCAGCGCGATGATCGCGCGGGCGACCATTCGGTCCGGTTCATCGCCGCCGGCCGACGCCTTGGCCGCGGTCATGGCTTCGGTGCGCGCTTCCTCACCAAGACTGCGCCGCAGCCAGCCGTCGAGGTCGCCATCGCGCACCAAGGGAATGGCTTCGTCCCAGTTCTTCGATAGCCCCACGGCAAGTTCCCGGGCCGAGACATACCCCTTACCCCCGATCGTCATCGGCCGGGTCGCCTTCCCCGGAAGCGCCTGCTGCTTCGGCGAGAGCCGCCTGCCGTTCAGCCACAAGGCGAGATCTTCGATGGACCAACGGTCCGATTCCTCGTCGCTCAGCAGGCCGCGAAGGACTTCCATCATCGTCAGCGAAACCCGGTGGTTCTGCGCGATGGCCGAATAGGAGCCGACCGCCATCTTCTGGCGGATGATTTCCTCGTCACTCAACTGATTGCAGGGATACTGGCCGATCAGCAGGGAAAGAATGCAAACGCCCAAGGAATAGAGATCGTTGGACGCCAACCCCTCGCCGCGTCCGCCGGGGACGCTCAGGCAGGAATCCAAAGTCTCGCAAATGATCGGCTGGGTCATGGCGGGGGGCGTGCTGAAGCATTCGCCGATGACCAGGCCTTTCTCATCCTCGGTCGAAAAATAGATGTTGTCCGGCCGCAGCGCCCGGTGCGTTTCGCCCGCGCCATGCATTTCCTTCAGGATTTCGACGGCGGGGAAGATCAAGAACTTGGTTACGAAATCCTCGGAAAGCGGTTTGCGCTGGTCCTTGATGCCCGACAGGACCTTCTTCCCGCCCGGACGGTTCAAGATCAGGATAGGGCATCGACGCCCCTCGGGCGGCCAATCGACCACGTCCCAGTCGACGATATGCATCATGTTCGTGCCGTCGACGCGATGCAGGGAGGGGATCATCTCCAGTCGCGGGGGCAGTTTGGGGTCGCACACCAAGGCGTGAATCGGACGGGAAGAATCCCGGAGGCTCGTCGCCCGGTACGCCAGCGACGGCGCCGAATCGTAGTCGGGCAGCGGTTCTTCGAGCTTGACCTCGTAGCGGTCCTTGACCGACACGGAACCGGACGCGATCCGCTTGGGCGGCGCCTGTTCCGCCCCGTCACCGCCGCTGGAGATTTTTAGCGCCATGCCTTGGCAACCCGATCCAAATCAGCCCGAACAAATGCAAGCCGCAGAGCCGCCGACGGCTCCTCCAGGAAGAACCGCAGCACCCTGCACATG
>Ga0209475_10002229_pt1 | contig 20326 bp, 18 predicted proteins | sample tdDd471_FD_187128 | JGI IMG/M metagenome (GOLD analysis project Ga0209475, IMG submission 187128) | Marine sediment microbial communities from the Atlantic coast under amendment with organic carbon and nitrate - tdDd47.1 (SPAdes)... | ecosystem: Environmental > Aquatic > Marine > Coastal >... | reverse complement strand
TGGCCGAAGTGGTGACCGTCGCCCACGCCGCCGGCGTGCCGGTGCTGGTCGACGCCGCCGCCCAGCTGCCGCCGGCCGCCAACCTGAGGCGCTTCGTCGCCGAGGGCGCCGACCTGGTGTGCTTCTCCGGCGGCAAGGCGATCGGCGGGCCGCAGGCCTCCGGCATCCTGTGCGGCCGGCGCGACCTGGTGATGGCGGCGGCGCTGCAGCACCTGGACCAGGACATCCTGTGGGAGCAGTGGAACCCGCCGCCGGCGCTGTTCGACAAGGGGCGCCTGCCGGGCCTGCCGCAGCACGGCATCGGCCGCCCGGCCAAGGTCGGCAAGGAGGCGATCGTCGGCCTGCTGACCGCCCTGGAGCTGTTCGTGGCCGAGGGCGACGACGCGCGAATCGCCCGCTGGACCGCGCAGATGGAGCGGCTCGCCGACGGCCTGCGCGGCATCCCGAACACCGCGGTGCGGATCGTCCGCGACCGCCGCAACGGCACCCCGACGGTCGAGCTCACCCTGGACGAGGCCGCGCTCGGCCTCGACGCCCTCGAGCTGGTCCGCCGGCTGCAGGACGGCCGGCCGTCGGTCGCCGCCAACCCGTCGCGGGTGCAGGACGGCATCGTGCTGTTCGGGCCCGTCGCCCTGCGGCCGGACGACGAGCGGACCATCGCCGAACGGGTGCGCGCGATCCTGCCCGCCGGCTAGTGCGCCGGGAAATCCGGGGAGGTATGATTTTGCCGATGCCTCGGAGTATCGGGCACCTCAGCGCAAGGTTCTGACAGCCCGATCGCCGCTGAGATTAACTCCCGTTGTTAACAGTTCATTTGGAAAACAGTGACGGTTTATTAGCTGTTTCTGGCTCATGATCCTGTCCAAAGATGACGTGTACTGGCGAAGGCCGGCCACGCCTCATGCTGGACTTACGACGACAGAACGTCGTGGCGAGGGACCGGCCGACGGTCCCGGAAAGGAAGTGGGTCATGAAGCGGATTCACGCAGGGATCGCCAGAACGGCGACGATGGCGGGGGTGCTGGCCCTGGTGCTGACGGCGCACGGAACCGTCCCGGCCAACGCCCAGACCGCCCAGTTGTGCATGCCGAAGGCCGAACTGCTGATGGACCAGCTCGGCAAGCAGTACGGCGAGGTGCTGACCGCGGCCGGGGTCGACGCCAACGGCAACTTCGTCCAGGTCTACAGCTCGGACGACAAGGGAACCTGGACCATCGCGGTCACGCTTCCCGGCGGCCCGACCTGCGTGATCTCGGCCGGCGAGGGCTGGGTGCGCGAGCAGACGGCGGAACTGCCGAAGCCCGGCCAGAACTCCTGACGGCGGGTCACCCGGCACTGATGTAGCCCTCGGCGCGGTCGCGCTCGACCGCCGCCGGGGATCGGTCCGCCGGGTCGCCGTAGCCGCCGCCGCCGGCGGTCTGCAGCCGCAGCACGTCGCCGCGCGCCACCTTCAGCCCGCCGACCTTGGACGGCAGCTCCTCGGACACCCCGGTGCCGGCGCGGGTGACGGTCAACCGCCCAGGCCGCCCGGCCTCGCCGCCGGCCAGCCCGTAGGGCGCGAACTTGAAGCGCTCCAGGTTGGCGGCGAACCGGCCCTCCGGCGCGTCGAGCCGGAACGCCCGAGCCAGGCCGAGGCCGCCGCGGGTGCGCCCGCGCCCGCCGGTGTCGGGAACCAGGCCGTACTCCACGAAGGTCAGCGGCAGGGTGTTCTCCAGCATCTCCACCGGTGCGTTGGCGATGTTGTGGAAGCCGCAGGAGAAGCCGCTGGCGCCGTCCTCCTCCGGGTGCGCGCCCCAGCCGCCGCATTCCAGGTCGAAATAGACCTGCCGGCGGCCGTCCTCCAGGAAGCAGTTCAGGGCGTAGGCGTAGCTGACCCCGTAGTAGGCCGCCGGCACCTGGCCCGGCATCGCCTCGGCGAACGCCCCCAGCACGGTGGTGACGATGCGGTGGCCGGTGGCCATGCGGTTGGCGACCGGGGCCGGCGAGCGGGCGTTGACCACCAGCCCCTCGGGCGCGGCCACCGTCACCGGGCGGTAGCAGCCGGCATTGGCGGGCACCTCGCTGCCGAGCGCCATCATGACGCCGCAGACCACGGCCGAGCGGGTCATGTTCAGGGTGCAGTTGACCGGCCCGACCGCCTGCGCGGCGGAGCCGAACAGGTCGATCAGCACCTCCTCGCCCTTCACCGTCAGCGCGACGTGGATGCGCAGCGGCCGGTCGCGCTCGATGCCGTCGTCGTCGACGAAGTCCTCGAACGCATAGGTGCCGTCGGGGATTTGGGCGATGGTGGCGCGCATGGCGGCTTCCGACTGCGCTTGGATGCGCTCGGCCGCGGCCGCCAGGGTGTCGGCACCGTAGCGCCGGCCGAGCCGCTGCAGGTTGGCGACACCGGTGTCGAGCGCCGCCAGCTGCGAGGCGAAGTCGCCGCCGACGTTGACCGGCTCGCGGCTGTTGCGCAGCAGCAGCTTGATCACCGCCTCGTTGCGCCGGCCAGCCTCGGCCAGCTTCAGCGGCGGGATCCGGAAGCCCTCCTGGTAGATCTCGGTGGCGGACGCGTCGTACGACCCGGCCGCCCCGCCGCCGACGTCCAGGTGGTGCACCAGGATGCCGGCGATGGCGATCAGCCGGCCGTCCAGGAACACCGGCTTGAAGGTCTGGATGTCCGGCAGGTGCTGGCCGCCGGCATAGGGATCGTTGGTGATGACGATGTCGCCCTCGTGCCACTCCTCCAGCGGGATGTGGCTGGCCAGAATCTCCTCCAGGCAGGCCGGCATCGAGTTCAGGTGCACCGGCATCGCCGCCGACTGGGCGGTGCTGCGGCCCTTGGCGTCGAAGATGCAGCAGGAATAATCGAGGATCTCGCGGACCACGGCGCTGCGGCTGGTGCGCCAGACCGTGACGCTCATCTCCTCGGCGGCCGCCACGAAGGCGTTGCGGATGATCTCCACCTGGATCGGGTTCAGCGCGTCCATGGTCAGAATTCCTCGCAGGTGGCGATCAGGGCGCCGGTCGGGTGGGCGGTCAGCCGCCAGCCGGGCGGCACCAGCAGGGTGGAATGCGGCTCCTCGACGATCGCCGGCCCGTCGACGGTGACGTCGGTGCCGATGGCGGCCCGCTCCCAGACCGCCGCCTCGTGCTCGCGGCCGGCGATCCGGATCCGCCGCTTGCCCTTCGGCGCGCCGCCGGACGCGGCGTCGAACGGCCGCTCGCCCGGCCGGGTCAGCCGGCCGGTCGCCGCCATCCGCACGGTGACGATCTCCGGGACGATGTGGCGCTCGGCATGGGCGTACTGGCGCTCGTGGGCGTCGTGGAACGCCGCCACCGCCGAATCCAGGCCGTCGACGCCGTCCAGAACAATCCCGATCTCGTAGGCCTGGCCCGGATAGCGCAGGTCCAGGGTCACCGGGAACGCCCGGTCGGCCTCGGCGATGCCGTCGCGCGCCAGCAGGTCCTCGGCCTCGGCCCGCAGCTCGGCCAGTGCGGTCTCCAGCACCGGAGCGGACGACGCGTCGGCCTTGAGCAGCCGCGAGCGCGCCAGGTCGTGGACCACGTCGCCGAACAGCATGCCCCAGGCGCTCAAGGTGCCGGGGTCGCGCGGGAACACCACCCGACCGGTTCCGATCTCGGCGGCGGTGTCGCAGGCGTGCAGGCCGCCGGCGCCGCCGAACGAGATCAGCGCGAAGTCCTTGGGGTCCAGCCCCTTCTCGAACAGGCTGAGCCGGATCGCCGCCGCCATGTGGGCGGTCGCCACCGCCACCACGCCCTCGCCCGCCGGCCCGGGATCAAGGCCGAGCGGCGCTGCCACCCGATCGGCCAGCGCCCGCTTCGCCCCATCCACGTCCAGATCCATCGCCCCGCCCAGGAAGTAGCCGGGGTCGATCCGGCCGAGCGCCACGTTGGCGTCGGTCACGGTCGGTTCCTCGCCGCCGCGCCGGTAGCACACCGGACCCGGCACCGCGCCGGCACTGCCTGGCCCGACCAGCAGCCGGCCGGTGCCGTCGACCTTGGCGATCGAGCCGCCGCCGGCGCCGATGGTGCGGATCTCGATCATCGGCAGCCGCACCGGCAGGCCGTCGACGTCGCCCTGGGTGACCAGCCGGATGGCCCCGTCGTGGACGATCGATACGTCGTAGGAGGTGCCGCCCATGTCGACCGCGACCAGGTTCGGCTCGGCCAGCTCGGCCGCCAGCACCTCGGCCGCCCTCGCACCACCGGACGGCCCCGACAGCAGCAGCCGGGCCGGCTGCTCGCCGGCGATCTCCGGCGTGGTGACCCCGCCGTTCGACTGCACGAGGTAGACCGGCGCCGCGATCCCGGCGTCAGCCAGCCGGGCCCGCAGCTTCGAGAGATAGGTCTTCACCACCGGCATCAACAGCGCGTTCAGCACCGTGGTCGAGGTCCGCTCGAACTCGCGGATCTCCGGGCTGACCTGATGGCTGCACGACACGAAGGCGTCGGGCAGCACGTGCTGCACGATCTCGGCGGCCCGCAGCTCGTGCGCCGGGTTGGCGTAGGCGTGCAGGAAGGCGATGGCGACGGCGGTCGCGCCGCTGGCCTTCACGCGCTCGGCGGCCGCGCGCACCGACGTCTCGTCCAGCGCGGTCTCGACCGAGCCGTCGGCACGGACCCGCTCGACCACCCCGAACCGGCGCGAGCGCGGCACCAGCAGGGCGCGCGGCTCGGCCCGGTTCGCATAGACCTGTTTGCGGACGTGACGGCCGATCTCCAGCACGTCGGTGAAGCCCGCCGTGGTGATCAGCGCACCGTCCGGCAGCCGGCGCTGCAGCACCGCGTTGGTGGCGATCGTGGTGCCGTGCAGGATCGCCCGCACGGTTTCCGGGCCGACGCCCAGCCGTTCGCAGGCCTCGCGGATCCCGGTGATCAGCCCCTCCGACGGATCGGCCGGCGTGGTCGGCACTTTGTGGGCATGGGCGATTCCGGTCGCCTCGTCGAGGATCTGCAGGTCGGTGAAGGTGCCGCCGATATCGACGGCGACGCGGAGCGAGGTCACGGGGCTGAAATCCTCGGGCGGGTGAGCGGGCGGCGGGCGCCGAGCGGCGTGCCGCCCCATGGGAACGGCGCACCGCACCACGCGTCAAGTGCCGAGCGTCGGCAGGTATCGCAGTGCCAGCCGGTTCGCTGCCAGTACGAGGGCCGTGCCGGCCAGGGTCGCGAGCATCCGGTCGACCAGAACACCGGGTGCCGTCGGCCCACCGGCGTCGAGGATCGCAATCACCAGCGGCGTCATCGCCGCCGAGTAGAGGAGGTAGTTGCCGGCGCTCGCCCACGGCCGGATGCCGGCCAGCAGCACGACACCGGCGACCACCGCCCAGCCCGGCGGATGCCACAGCAGCCAGGCACCGGCCGCCACGACCCCGAGCGCCGTACCGAGCGCGCGCTGGGTCAGCCTGACCGGATACCGCTCGACCGGCCGCTCGATCAGCAGCGCGACGGTCAGGCCGATCCAGCTCAGGTGATGGCCGGGCCACAGCCGGTCCAGCAGACCCGCGGCCGCCAGGCAGCCGGCAAGCCGCAGGGCATACTGCCAGCCGCCAGGATGCCGGAGCGTGTGCAGCCAGCGCCGCAGCAGCTGCCACCGTGACGGTCGTATCGCCGCCGGTTCCGGCCCCCCGTCCGTCGAGCGGGCCGACAGCGACCGGGACACGACGCCAACGACGAGGGCGACCACCGATGCCCAGACGGCGCCAGCCAGGATCAGGAGCGTCACGCCGGATCGACCGGGGTCGGTTCCCGGAAGCGCGGCGGCGATGATCAGGAACAGCACGAACCGTGTCGTCGCCGCGGCCAGCGGTCGGGAGATGCCGCCGACCAGAGCGGCCCCGCCGGCCAGCGCGACAAGCACCGCATCGGCCCAGCCCCCGTCGCGGGCGAGGACCGCCACGGTGATCGTCGCGGCAACGGCCGGTACCAGCCGGCCGAGTATGGCGCGGACCTGCGCCGCGGCCCCGTCGCCGACGGGAACGCCACCGATCATCAGGCCGCCGAGCGCCGCCGCCATGCCGGGACCGAGGTCACCGGCCACGGCCGCCAGGGCCGCTGGACCGCCGGTCCCGAGCATCGCACCGAGGACCGCGGCGCGGCCCGGGCCATCGGCACTGCCGGTCCACCGCAGCGCGGCGGCGAGATGCGTCCGTCCGCCGGACATGTCGTCTTCTCCTCTCGCCGGATTGACAGATGATACGCACTGCGTATTATATGCCTCATCGCAACACAAGAAACGATAACGGTTCTGCGAAATCTCTCGATGCCGTACCTCTGAGATACCGATACGCAATGCGTAGTGATACCTCGACCACTGGAACCCGAACCATGGACTCCGAAGCCGCGACCCTGATCGTCCGCGCCGTCCTGTCGCTGGGCCGCCGCCTGCGGACCGAGGGTCCCGAGGGATCGATCAGCCTCTCGGCCCTCTCGATCCTCGCGACCCTGTACCGGGTCGGGTCGGTCCCGGCGGTTCGGCTGGCCGCCGAGGAGCGGCTCCAGCCGCAGTCGCTGACCCGGCTGATCGCCGGCCTGGAGCGCGACGGGCTGATCGTCCGGACCCCGGGCGAGACCGACCGACGCGAGCTGACCATCCATCTGACCGCCCGCGGGCTCGAGACCCTGGCCGCCGACATTCGCGCGCGCCGGCACTGGCTGGAACGGGCGATGGCCGCGACTTTGACGGAGGACGAGAGCGCCACCCTGCTGCGGGCTTCCGAAGCCATGCTGAAACTCGCCGGCCAGAGTGCCGGCCCGACCCGTCGCGACGACGAATAGGAGGATCGAATGGGCGGCAAGCTCGCACTGCTCTCGCTCGGCATCCTGGTGACCTTCACCCTTGTCGAGCTGGCCTGGATCAAGCTGGTCCGGCACGGTGCCTACCCGTGGGCCGACGTCGCGGCGTCGATCGGCGTCAAGATCGGCCAGAAGCTGAGCCGGGTGGCGACCGCCGGCCTGACCGCGCCGGTGTTCTTCTGGGCCTGGGAGCACCGGGTGTGGTCGCTGCCGCTGACCGGAAGCCCGGGCGGCGCCGCGGCCCTGGCCGTGAACTGGGCGATAGCCTTCCTGATGCTCGAGTTCTTCTACTACTGGGCCCACCGGCTGCATCACGAGGTGCGGTGGATGTGGGCCGGGCATCGCGCCCACCACTCGGCCAACCAGCTCAACCTGCCGGCCGCGGTCCGGGTCTCCTGGACCGACCTGATCAGCGGCATGTGGCTGTTCTTCGTGCCGCTGGCCTGGCTCGGCGTGCACCCGATCGGCATCGTCGTGCTGCTGTTCCTCAACCTGACCTACCAGTTCTGGCTGCACACCGACCTGATCCCGAGGCTCGGCCCGTTGGAGCGGGTTCTGAACACGCCGTCGCACCACCGCGTGCACCACGCTTCGAACCCGCGCTACCTCGACACCAACTACGGCGGCACGCTGATCGTGTTCGACCGGCTGTTCGGAACCTTCTCCGAGGAGCGGGCGGACGAGCCCTGCCGCTACGGCCTGGTGAAGCCGGAGCTCAGCCGCAATCCGTTCGTCATCGTGTTCCGGGAGTACGCCGGGATCCTCGCCGACCTGCGCCGCGCCCGCTCGCCGCGCGAGGCCGCCGGCTACCTGTTCGGCCCGCCGGGCTGGAAACCCGACGGCTCGGGCGAGACCAGCCGGCGGATCCGAGCCCGGGCCAAAGCGGTTCCCGAGACCGCCTGACCCCCGCGACTGTCACCCAACCTTCGCTTCCGGTTCATCGAGGCGCCTCGTATCCTCCGGGGACCCGCGTGCTCCCCGGAGGATCCCATGCCGTCGCCGAAGGTCCTGGTCGTCGTGTTCGACGGCCTGCGGCTCGACCACGTCACCCCGAACCGCGCCCCGAACATCGCCGGCTTCGCGGCCGCCGGGGTGACCCTGCCGAACACCGCCTCGGCGTTCCCGAGCGAGACCCGGGTCCAGGTGTCGACGGTGATGACCGGGCATCCGCCGGCCGGCCACGGCATCATGGCGAACGCCTTCTACGACCGCCGGCTCGGCTTCGACTCGGCGATGGACACCTCCGACACCCCGCGCATGACCGCCGCCGAGAAGGTCTACGGCCGGCTGATCGGCGCCCACCACCTGACCGAGCTGCTGTGGGGCGCCGGCAAGCGGTTCGCCGCGGTCACCACCGGCAAGATCGGCAACGCCCGGCTGCTGTCCGGCCGCGCCGCCGAGCTCGGCCAGCCGGTGCTGTCGATCTGGGGCGAGGCCGCCTCGACCCCGGCCGCCGGCTACACCGAGGTCGCCCGCCGGTTCGGCACGCCGCCGGTGCAGGAGTTCCCGAACACCGCGGTCGCCGACTGGGCGGCCCGGGTGCTGCTCGAGCACACCCTGCCGGCGCAGCGGCCGGACGTGGCGGTGCTGTGGCTGAACGAGCCGGACCTGTCCTACCACTACCGCGGCACCACCAGCGCCGAGGCCGAAAGCGCGATCGGCGGGGTCGACGCCGCGTTCGGCCGGATCCTCGACTGGTGGCGGGCCGAGGGCCGGGCCCAGGGCTGGAACATCGCCGCCATGTCCGACCACGGCCACGTCACGGTCGAGGGCCAGATCGACGTGGCCGCCGCGCTGGCGAAGGCCGGACTGGCGGTCGGCAAGGCACTGGGGCCCGACGTCGACTACGCGCTGAAGCCCGGCTACTCGGCGCATGTGGCGGTGCGCGACCGCGACCCGGCGCGCATCGACCGGCTGGTGCGGGTGCTGCAAGACGCCGAGTGGTCGGGGCCGATCCTGGCCCGGGTTGCCGACCCGGAGGCGCTCGGCGTGCTGCCGCTGGCGGCCGCCAACGTCGACCACGGCCGGGCCGGCGACGTGCTGTTCACCTTGCGCGCCCGCGACGACGAGTCCGAGGGCGGGCTGCCCGGGGTGGCGCTGGCCGACAACCCGGACATCCCGGTCGGCGGCGGCATGCACGGCGGCTTCGCCCGGGCCGAGCTGAACCACTGCCTGTTCTGGGGCGGCGACCTGTTCCGCGGCGGCGCGACGGTCGAGACCCCGACCGCCCATGTCGACCTGGCGCCGACCATCCTGCGCGCCCTCGGCCTGCCGCCGCACCCGCTGATGCCGGGCCGGGCGCTGGAAGAGGCGTTCGCCGTCGGCGACGCCGCTCCGCCGGTCGAGGAGACCGCGCACCAGGCCGGCCGCGGCGGCTACGCCCAGACGCTGGTCACCGCGCGGGTCGCCGGCGCGAAGCGGCCGTACCTGCGCTGGGGCCTGCGGACGGGCTGACCGGGGCAGTCGCCCGTCGCTTGGTGGGTTCCGGGTCGCGCTGCGCTTGCCCGGAATGACGACAGAGAAAGAGTGCGGACCGCCTTCCTCCTTCTGTCGTCATTCCGGACCGGACCCTCGACTTGATCGAGGGGACGGAGCCGGAACCCACGGCGCGACGGGCGCCGCTCAGCCCCCCGCACTCCCCAGCATCCAGTCGCGGAACGCGACGAAGGCGGGCTCGGCGGCGCGGGCCGGGCGGTACACCAGGAACCAGCCCTTGCCCTTCGACACCGTCAGGTCGAACGGCGCCACCAGCCGACCGGCCGCCAGGTCGTCGTCGACATAGGGCCGGATGCCCATGGCCACGCCGACCCCGTCGACCGCCGCCTGCAGAGCCTGGCCGTAGACCTCGAACACCGGGCCGGCAGCCTCGGTCCCGGCCAGCCCGGCGGCCTGCAGCCAGCGCGGCCAGTCCTCCGGCGCATGCGCCACCCGCAGCAGCGACGCGGCGTCCAGGTCGGCCGGCCGGGACAGCGGGCGGGCGGTCGCCGGGCTGCACACCGGCAGCAGGTCGGCGGCGAACAGCGGCTCGGCCGTCAGCCCCGGCCAGGTGCCGTCGCCGAGCGCGATGCCGCAGCTCCAGTCCGGGTCGAACGGCACCGCCGCACCGCCGGTGGTGATCCGCACGTCGACCTCGGGCGCGTGCCGGCGGAAATCGGCCAGCCGCGGGATCAGCCAGCGGATCGCGAAGGTCGGCCCGACGCCGACGGTCAGTACCCGGCGCCGGCCGGTGGCGGTCACCTGGTCGGTCAGCAGCGCCAGTTCGTCGAGGATCCGGGTCAGCCCGGCCTGATAGGTCCGGCCGGCCGGCGTCAGGCTCAGCCGGTTGGCGCCGCGCTCGAACAGGGCGAGGCCGAGCCGGTCCTCCAGCAGCTTCACCATGCGGCTGACGGCGGCCGGCGAGACGTGCAGCTCCTCGGCCGCGCCGGCGAAGCTGCCGGCCCGGGCCGCCGCCTCGAACGCCCGCACCCCGTTCAGGAACGGCAACCGGCGCATTATACCCTCAGGAAAACTGATGCTGAGGCGAACATATCTCGATTTGCCAGCGTCCCTCAACAGGCGCAGAAGAAAGGGGAACATCGAGGAGGGCCAACGTGTCGCCGCTGCTGATCGCAGGCATCTGTGCCGTCATGGTCGGGACGTCCTTCCTGTCCGGCGTGTTCGGCATGGCCGGCGGGATGGTGCTGATCGGCGTGCTGCTGACCGTGCTGCCGGTGCAGACCGCGATGGCGCTGCACGCGGTCACCCAGATCGCGTCCAACCTGTGGCGGGCGATGCTGTGGTGGCGGCACGTGCGCTGGCGGCCGGTCGCGGCCTACCTGGTCGGCTGCGCCATCGCGCTGGCGGTCTGGACGATCTGGCTGTTCGTGCCGAGCAAGCCGCTGGCCCTGCTGTTCCTCGGCGTGACCCCGTTCCTGGCCCGGCTGATCCCGGAGGGACGGCGCCTCACGCCGCACAAGTTCCTGCACGGCGTGACCATCGGCGTCACCTGCATGAGCCTGCTGCTGCTGACCGGCGTGGCCGGGCCGCTGCTCGACCAGTACTTCCTGGGCGGCACCCTGGAGCGCCGGCAGATCATCGCCACCAAGAGCACGTGCCAGATCTTCGGCCACGGCGTGAAGCTGCTGTACTTCGGCGCCCTGATCGACAAGGTCGGTACCGTCGACCCGACCCTGGCCGGGCTGGCGATCGCCTCGGCGATGCTCGGCACCCTGCTGTCGAAGAAGGTGCTGGAAGCGATGAGCGACACCACCTACCGGCGCTGGGCCGGCCACATCATCACCGCGGTCAGCGGGTTCTACGTGGTCCAGGGCAGCTGGCTGCTGGCGATGGGGTGACCGTCAAACGCCCTCATCCCGGCCGTAGCGGCAGCGCCGTGGAGAGCCGGGACCCAGTAGGCGACGTATAGGTCCCGGCTCCGTCCCGCCGTCGGCGGACCGGTCCGGGATGAGGCGAGGAATGGAAGGAGACCCGCGATGACCGAGACCCACGAACCGCTGATCCTCGACCTGGTGGCCTGGGTGGCCGAGCGGCCGCGGCCCTATGCCGAGGTGATGGACGCCTGGCGCACCTCCTGCCCGCGCCTGCCGGTGTGGGAGGACGCGGTCGATCGCGGGCTGGTCCGCCGGGTCGCCCGGCAGGGCGCCGGCGCGATGGTCGAGGCGACTGCGGCCGGGCTGGCGATGCTGTGTGCCGCCGGTCGGCTGGCGCAGCCGGCGGTCAGCCGCCCGCCACGCCCTGCGTGTTGACGTAGACCGCGTACAGCGACTGGCTGGCGGCCATGAACAGGCGGTTGCGCTTGGCTCCGCCGAAGCAGACGTTGGCGCAGCGCTCCGGCAACCGGATCCGACCGATCGGCGTGCCGTCGGGCGCGAACACCATCACCCCGTCCAGCTCCTCGCTGCCCATCCCCCAGCCGCACCAGAGGTTGCCGTCGACGTCGCAGCGCATGCCGTCTGGCGTGCCGCCCGGACCGGCGTCGATCAGCGTCCGCTTGCCGGATATCGCCCGGCCGCCGTCGACCACGTCGTAGGCCAGGATCTTGCGATAGGGCTCGCCGCGCGACTCGACCAGGTAGAGCACGCTCTCGTCCGGCGAGAAGCACAGCCCGTTCGGGCCCAGCACGTCGTCGGCGAGCAGGGTCGCCTCGCCGGTTTCGCCGTCGATCCGGTACACCGCCGCCGGCGTCTCCGACTCCGCCTTGTTGCCCTCGTAGTTGCCGAGCAGGCCGAAATACGGGTCGGTGAACCAGATCGAGCCGTCCGACTTGACCACCACGTCGTTCGGCGAGTTCAGGCGCTTGCCCTGCCAGTTGTCCATCAGCACGGTGATCGAGCCGTCGTACTCGGTGCGGGTGACCCGGCGGCCGCCGTGCTCGCAGGTGACCAGCCGGCCCTGGCGGTCGCGGGTGTTTCCGTTCGGGAAGTCGGTGGAGTGCCGGTAGACGCTGACCGCGGCGGTCTCCTCCTCCCACTTCAGCATCCGGTTGTTCGGGATGTCGCTCCACAGCAGGTAGCGGCCGTCGCCGAACCACACGGGGCCCTCCGACCAGCGGCAGCCGGTGTGCAGCCGCTCGACCGCCGCGCTGAAGATCCGGTACTGGTCGAACCGCGGATCGAGGCTCTCGATCAGCGGGTCGGGATAGCGCGGATACGGGCGCCAGCCGGCGCTGGCGGGTGTGTCGGTGGTCATCGGCTCGGCCCCCCGGATGTGGCGACCCGGTCGAACGCCGGGTTTGGAGCGGCGAGCCTAGGCCGCAGCGGCGGCGCTGGGCAAGCCGACCGTCGAGAGTCTCCTTGCACACCCCCTCCGCTGGCTGTATATCCCCGCCTTCCTCTCGGACCACCGGGTCCCGGGAAGGAGCGCCGCGTCCGGGCCAAAAGGGCTGCCCGGCCGGTGCACTGTCGATCACGACAACCCAGGAGCGACGAAATGCCCAAGATGAAGACCAAGAGCAGCGTGAAGAAGCGCTTTCGGCTGACCGGCTCGGGCAAGGTCCGCGCCAACGTCGGCTACAAGCGTCACCAGCTCAGCTCGAAGAGCGTGAAGATGAAGCGCAAGGCCCGCGGGACGTTCATCCTGTCCGAGGCCGATGCGGGCATCGTCAAGCAGTTCATGCCGTATGGCGGCTGAGGGAGGCTGAGCAATGGCACGTGTGAAGCGCGGCACGACCGCCCACGCCAAGCATAAGAAGGTCATCGACAAGGCCGCCGGTTACTACGGCCGCCGCAAGAACGTGTTCCGGGTCGCCGTCCAGGCGGTCGAGAAGGCGCAGCAGTACGCCTACCGGGATCGCCGGGCCAAGAAGCGCGATTTCCGCGGTCTCTGGATCCAGCGCATCAACGCCGGTGTGCGGCAGTACGGCATCACGTACTCGGTGTTCATGAACGGCCTGAAGCTGGCCGGCATCGACCTCGACCGCAAGGTCCTCTCGGACCTGGCGATCCGCGAGCCGGAGGCCTTCAAGCAGATCGTCGACCAGGCGAAGGCGGCCCTGCCGGCCTGACGCCCGAAGACATCGACGAGCAGACGGGAACGGCCGGTCGCGAGACCGGCCGTTTCGCGTTCCGGCCCCCGCTTCGCGGCGATCCCCGGCTCCTCGGCTACAGCGTCTCGCTCGCCACCCGCAGGGTCAGGTGGTCGCTGGAGCGATACTGCTCGTGCTCGACCGACCGGCAGAGGTGGCGCAGCAGGCGCAGCGAGGCCTCGTCCGGCGCGAACGCGGCATCGTCGTGCAGCTGCGCCATGGCGTCGTCGATATGCGGGCCGTCCAGCGGGGCCGACGCGATGTCGAGCTCGGCGACCCCGTCGACCGCCCGCGCCACGACGCGCACCTTGCGCGCCCCTGCCGACTCGTCGGCTTCGCCCCGGTCGATCAGGTAGATCAGCGCCTCCTCGGCCGCCAGCTGCAGGCGCTCGACCGCCGGCCGGTCCCAGCCAAGCCGGGTCGAGAACTCCTGCAGGTAGGCGTGCACCTTCGGCACGGCCGACGGTCCCAGCGCGGCCGTCACGCCGCCGCGCGCCCGGCTGCGCAGCCCGATCAGGGTGGTCAGCACGATCGCGCACAGGCCGCCCGAGGTCATGCCGTTGTCGACGATGGCGCGCAGCCATTGCGGCAGCTGGTCGTGGAACAGCGCCTGGTCCTGGAAGCCGATCCCGAGCCAGAACGACAGGCCGACCGCCAGGCCGGTCTCGTAGGTCAGCCCGGCCTCGGCCACCAGCTTGACGCCGTGGATGAACAGCAGGGTCAGCAGCACCACGATGTAGGCGCCGGCCACCGCGTCCGGCACCGACAGCAGCGCCGCCGCCAGCTTCGGCGAGAACGCCAGGACGAACAGGATGGCGCCGCCCCAGACCCCGACCCGGCGCGCCGCCACGCCGGTGATGTCGATCACCGCGATGCTGGTCGAGTAGGTGGTGTTCGGCAGGGTCCCGGCGAGGCCCGACAGCAGGTTGCCGAGCCCGTCGGCGTAGACCGCGCCCTGCACGACCCGGAAGTCGATCGGCCGCCGGCGCCGCCACGACACCCGCTGCACCGCGATGGCGTCGCCGTAGGTCTCGACCGCGCCGATCACGGTGACCAGCACGAACGGCACCAGCAGCAGCCAGAAGCCGGTCCCGAACCGCAGGTCGAGCCCCGGCCAGTCGCCGGTCGGCAGACCGATCCAGGCGGCCTCGGCCAGCCGGTCGGTCGCCACGATCCCGAAGCCGGCGGCGACCGCGACCCCGATGGCGATGCCGATCAGCGGCGCCCACAGCCGCAGCCGGGCGTTGCCGAACAGCGCCAGCAGCACGATGGCGGCCAGGGTCGCGGCGGCAGTGATCGGCCCGGCCGCCGCCGGTGCCGAGGGATCCGGCGGCGGCCGCGAGATCATCCCGAAGGCGATCGGCATGACCGTCACGGCGATCAGCATGACCACCGTGCCGCCGACCGCCGGGGTGATGATCCGGCGCAGCGCGGCCAGCCGGTAGGCGAGCCCGAACTGCACCAGCGAGGACGCGACCACCAGGGTGCCGAGCAGCGCCAGCCCGCCGTCCTGCACCGCCGCGATGCCGACCGCGATGAACGCGCCGGACGTTCCCATGAACAGGATGTGGCCGGAGCCCAGCACCCCGATCCGCGTGGCCTGCACGACGGTGACCAGGCCGCTGATCGCCATGGCCGAGAACACCACCCAGGTCGAATCGGCGTCGCCCAGGCCGGCGGCGCGCAGCACGATCAGCGGGGTCAGCACCACGCCGGCCAGGATCAGCGCCACGGTCTGGAACCCGAGGGCCGCCGCCAGCGCCGGCGGCGGCGCCTCGTCGGGCTCGAAACGAAGCGTCTCTGCGGTCTCGGTCTGCTGCGAGGCCATGCCCCTCCTCCCGGTCGCCGTGCCCTCTGCCGCCGCCATCATGCCGATCCGGCGCGGCCGGCCAAGCCCCCGATGCGACAGTCGGCCGCCCGCGCTACGACACGGTTCCCCGGCCGGCAGCCGGCCCCGCGAGGAATTCCCGTACCCGCTCCAAGCAGAGTGAGGCTGCCGTGGCGTCGTAGTCCGGCAGGGAGCGGTCGAGGAAGTAGTGGCCGGCCCCGTCGTAACGGTGCAGGTCGAGCGCGACCGCCCCGGCGGACTCCCGCCACTCGGCGAAGAGCGCCTCGTCGTCGAACGGGTCCGGGCGCGCGATATGGACCGAGACCGGCAGGCCCGCCCGCCGTGGCGCCATCCAGGGCGCGACACCGCACAGCAACACCGCACCGGCGGCCGCAGGCCGCTCCGACCAGACGCTCCCGACCAGGTACGCGCCGAACGACACCCCGGCCAGCACCGCCTCCGGCACCGCCGCCGCCGCCGCGGCCCGGGCACGCAGCGCCAGCGTGTCCTCGCCGATCGCCTGCTGCAGGCGGAAGCCCTCGTCGTAGCTGTCGGTCCGCGCCCCATCGTAGAGGTCCGGTAGCATCACGCGGTGACCGTCGGCCTCCAGGGCGGCCGCGATCTCGCGCTCCGCGTCACGGAGACCAAGCACTGAGTGGAACAGCATTACGTCGACCATGGAACACTCCGCCAGCAGCAGCCGCTCCCCCCGAGGGACGTCGCAGACTATCCTCCGCGGCGGGGCGGCATCAAACCGCCCGCAGCTTCTCCACGAAGCCCGCCACCGCGGTGCGCAGCTGCTCGGCGTCGCCGACGAAGGTACCGGCCCTCGTCGCCACCGTCCCGGCCACCGCGGTCGCCTGGTCGATGGTCGACCCGACGGTCCCGAGGCCTTCGGACATCCGTCCGGTCCGCTGGGCGCTGTCCTGGATGGTGCGACTGATGTCGGCGGTGGTCGCGGACTGCTCCTCGGCGGCGACCGCCACCGACGAGATCCGCTCGTTGATCTCGCCGATGGTGCGGCCGATCTCGGCCATGGACTCCGACGTCGCCCGCGTCACCTCCTGCATCCGGCCGATCTGCTCGGAGATGTCGACGGTCGCCTTGGCGGTCTGGGTCGCCAGGGTCTTCACCTCGGACGCCACCACCGCGAAGCCCTTGCCGGCGTCGCCGGCGCGCGCCGCCTCGATGGTCGCGTTCAGCGCCAGCAGGTTGGTCTGCTCGGCGATGTCCTGGATCATCGCCACCACCGCGCCGATCTGCTCGGCCGCGTCGCTGAGCTGGCCGACCGTGCCGGTCGTCGCCTCGGCCTGCTGGACCGCCGAGCCGGACATCGCCGCCGACTGAGCGATCTGGCCGGTCACTTCCTGGATCGAGGCCGACAGCTGCTCGAGCGCGACCGAGACGCTCTGCACGTCGGCCGAGGCCTGCTGCGCGTTGTCGCCGGCCGCCCGCGCCTGCTGGTTGGCCTCGCCGGCCGCCGTCTGCAGCGCCTCGGCGTCGCGCCGCATCTCCTCGGCCGACCCGGCCACCCGCTGGGCGACCGTCGAGATCATCCGCTCGATCTCGTTGGCCAGGCCGGCCATGGCTTCGCGCTGGGTGTGCTCGGCCCGCCGCTCGATCGCCTCCTGCTCCTCGCGCAGCCTCGTGTTCTCGATCGCGTTGGTCTTGAACACCTCGACCGCCCGCGCCATCTCGCCGACCTCGTCGGCGCTGCCGGTCGCCGGGACCGCGGTGTCGAGGTCGCCGTCGGCGAGCCGCCGCATCGCCGCGGTAAGTTCGGCCAGCGGCCGGGTGACGCTGCGGGTCGCCAGCGCCGCCGCCGCCAGTCCGAGCAGGATCGCCGCGCCCAGGCCGAGGGCCAGCCACCTGGTGAGGTCGCCGGACACCCGCGCCGAACTGGCCATGTAGTCCGCCGCCTGCGCCCGGGTGATCCCGATCAGCCCGGTCATCGCCTGGTCGATGCGGGCGATCAGCGGGTCGCCCTTTTCGCGGGTCAGGTTGTCCGCGGCCAGCCGCTTGCCGGAAGCGACCAGTTCGATCACCTCCGCCCGCACCGGGGCCCAGGCGGTGAACGCCTCGCGGGCCTCGATGATCAGGGCCGGGTCGCCCAGGAACCGCTCCTCGACCAGGGCCATCGCCTCGAACGCCCGCTCCTCGCTCGCGGCGACCTCCTCGGTCAGCCGCTGCAGCAGCGCCTTGTCGCGTCGGACCTCGAGGACGGCGGCCATGTTGCGCCGCATGTCGAGGATGTCGCCGTTCGCCTCGAGGGCGGCGTTGGTCACCGCCAGCGAGTGCCGATACAGCTTCTCGGTCATCGAGAACAGCGACTGCGACGCCCAGAACGCCAGCCCGCCGATGACGAACAGGCCGAGAAGCGTCACCGCGAAGCCGCCGGCGATCCGGCCGCCCACCCGTAAACGCACACCCCGCATCGAAACCCCCGATTTTCTCTAAAATGTCAATTATTTAGGCGTTTCGATCATTATTGATGTTGCACTGCAATATGCCAAACCATAAACGACGCGCCGTGTCGCGCCGGGAGCATCGCGATCACGCCTCGAAATCCACCATGTCATCGTATTGCCAGCTGACATTGTAAACGTTTACGCTACCCCTGCCGGCTCCCCGCCGGCGCAACCGTCGGCCGAGTCGAGATCGACGGGAAACGGCACTTCGTCGCCAAGGGAGAGAAACATGACGCACCGTATCCGCCTTGCCGGCGCGCTGGTCGCCGCCGGCCTTCTCGCCGCCGCTTCGGTTCCCGCCGCAGCCGAGGAGATCGAGCTGCACGGTGCCGTGCAGTTCGACGACAACCATGCGTTCAACAAGGCGCTGCTGAAGTTCGAGGAACTGACCAAGGCCTGCTACAACAAGCCGATCAAGTTCGTGCTGCATCGGAACAGCGAGCTCGGGCTCGAGAAGGACTACTTCAACTTCATGAGCAAGGGCGTGTCGGTCGACTACGCCATCGTGTCGCCGTCGCACATGTCGACGTACTCGAAGATGGCGCCGCTGATGGACATGCCGTTCCTGTTCCGCGACCTCGACCACTGGAACAAGGTGCTCGAGCAGGACGGGCTGGCGCCGATCGCCGCGGACGTCGCCAAGCGGGCCGACGTGATCCTGATCGGCTATGCCGGCGGCGGCACCCGCAACCTGATCGTCAAGCGTCCGGTCACCAACATGGCGGAGCTCAAGGGCCTGCCGATGCGCGTTATGGGCGCGCCGATCCAGACCCGGATCTTCCAGGCCGTCGAGGCGGCCCCGACGGTGATCGCCTACTCCGAGGTCTACAACGCCATCCAGACCGGCGTGATCGACGCCGCCGAGAACGAGGCGGCCGGCATCGAGCAGATGAAGTTCTACGAGGTCGGTCCGGAAATCTCGCTGACCCAGCACGCCATCACGGTCCGGCCGATCGGGTTCAGCGGCAAGACCTTCCGCAAGCTGCCTGCCGACCTGCAGGACTGCGTCATGAAGTCCGGCAAGGCCGCCGGTAAGTACGGCCGCGACATCGAGTCGTCGCAGGACGCCGCCAAGCTCGCCAAGATGGAGAGCGAGGGCAAGCTGAAGACCCACAAGTTCACCGACCGCGCCAAGCTGCTGGAGCTGGCCGAGCCGGTGAAGAAGGCCTACGCCGAGGAGCTCGGCGCGACCGAGACGCTGGAGAAGATCAACAGCATCAAGTGACGGCGGACAGCCGCCGCGTCGCCGGCGGCTGCCGCTGCGCAGCCGTCATCCCGGACGGCTCCCGGCCAGGGAGCCGATCCGGGATCCACGGGGCGACCGGTGGGTCCCGGATGCGTGCCGCCGGTAGCGGCGCGCTCCGGGATGACGACAGAGGGGGGCGGATGCCTCCCACCATTCTCGAACCTCGAGCGTCCGCTTCTCCATGACCCGCTTCCTCGACCACATCGACCGCGTGCTGCGGATCGCGGTCACCGCGCTGATCGCCCTGCTGATCGTGCCGGTGACGCTGCAGATCCTGGCCCGCTATGTCGACTTCGTGCCGCGCTACATCTGGACCGAGGAGGTCGCGCGGTTCTGCTTCGTGTGGATCATCATGCTGGGCGCGATGATCGCGGTGCGCGACGACAGCCATTTCGACGTCGACGTGCTGCCGCAGCCGCGCACCGAGGCCGGCCAGGGCTGGGCCAGGCTGGTGGTGCACGTGATCATGTTCGCGCTGGCGCTGTGCTTCATCTGGTACGGCAAGGAGTTCGCCGACGAGGGGCTGCTGCAGTCGTCGGAGATCGCCGACCTGCCGATGATCACGATCTACGCCGCCTGGCCGCTGGCCGGGGTGGTGTGGACGCTGTTCCTGATCGAGAAGCTCGCCGCCGACATTCGCAGGATCCGCGGCATCGCCCCCGAGGGAGGCTCCGATGTCGCCGGGTGAGGTCGCCGCCATCCTGTTCGGGACGTTCGGCGTCCTGGTGGTCCTGCGGGTCCCGGTGGCGTTCGCGCTCGGGCTGGCCTGCGTCCCGGTGTTCTTCCTGTCGAACCGGCTGTCGCCCAGCCTGCTGTTCGACCAGATGTTCGTCTCCTACAACTCCTTCGTCCTGTTGGCGGTCCCGTTCTTCCTGCTGGCCGCCAACCTGATGAACTCGGCCGGGATCACCCAGCGGTTGGTCGACCTCTCGAAGGCGCTGGTCGGGCACCTGCCGGGCGGGCTCGGGCACATCAACGTCGTGGTCTCGATGCTGTTCGCCGGCATCTCCGGATCGTCGACCGCCGACGCCGCCGGCATCGGCTCGCTGCTGATCCCGCAGATGAAGAAGCAGGGCTACGATTCCAGCTTCTCGGTCGCCATCACCGCCTGCTCGTCGGTCATGGGCGTGATCATCCCGCCGAGCATCCTGATGGTGGTGTGGGGCGGGCTGATGTCGGTCTCGATCGGCGGGCTGTTCCTGGCCGGCGTGCTGCCTGGCATCCTGATCGCCGGCTCGATGATGGGGCTGGTCTACATCTACGCGATCCGCCGCGGCTATCCGGTGTACGCCCGCTCGACCTTGCCCGAGGTCGGCCGCGCCATCGTCAGCGCGACCCTGCCGCTGATGACCCCGCTGATCATCGTCGGCGGTATCGTCGGCGGCTTCTTCACCCCGACCGAGGCCTCGGTGGTGGCGGTGCTGTATGCCCTGGTGATCGGCCTGTTCGTCTACCGGACCGTG
>Ga0209475_10002223_pt1 | contig 20381 bp, 15 predicted proteins | sample tdDd471_FD_187128 | JGI IMG/M metagenome (GOLD analysis project Ga0209475, IMG submission 187128) | Marine sediment microbial communities from the Atlantic coast under amendment with organic carbon and nitrate - tdDd47.1 (SPAdes)... | ecosystem: Environmental > Aquatic > Marine > Coastal >... | reverse complement strand
CCTTAGAACAAAAGTCTCCTGACTGTTTGTTGAATAGTGGAAACCGGCTCCGCATTGCCGCAAAGCTCTCGTCTGTGAATTGCGTACGGTATTTCGCGTAGGTGTCTATCTCATTGTTCTGAAATTTATCGAACCACATCTCTAACGTGATTGAATCCAGCTCAAGGTGAAACTGAAAACCGTACGAGCAATTACCGACTCGGAAACACTGATTGGTACACTTCTCTCCTTCCACCAACAGGGTAGCCCCCACCGGCAAATCGAATGAATCTTCGTGGAATTCCATCAACTCAGGAACGTCCCCTATAGGCCCGACCACAGGATCGTCTTTCCCTGAAGCGGTCAACGAGAGTGGAGTAAAGCCGAACTCAAGCTCCGGCATGGTCCAGATTTCAGAGCCGTGCGCACGGGCCAAAAGCTGAGAGCCAAGGCAGATTCCGGCCACACTTTTGGACTGGGCATCGAAATCGCGCATAAGCTGTAAAAGGTCCGGATAGTGAGGACATTCTTCATCATCAAAGGCGTGTTGTGGTCCACCAAGTACGACCAGCCTGTCATAACCTGCTGGCGAATCTAGAAGCGTTTCTCCATCGTTGGGGTTTACGTAGGTTAAGACCGCCCCCTGCCTTTCCAGCTCCTTGCAGAAATTACCGCCCGGCGAATGCTCGTCATGCTGCACGACCAAAATGGTTGATCCAACGATACCATTATCAGAGCACGGTTCCACCGTAACTCGCGATTCGTAAAAGGGAGTCCCCTGCCCTACCACGCTGGAAAGGTCGCGAGTCAGCAGATTAAAGCCGTGGCCCGCTTTGTTCCAGCCACCGCGCTCGGTAACGAGTACGTCCTGGCGCATGGATTCATTGACCTTGAGGGTCGCCATAATTCTGCCGAATTCGTTCCTTACCACCACGCATTGTCCATCGCTGACACCTTGACGGACAGCCTCGGCCCCGTTGAGCACTACCTTGGGCAACGGCTCATGATCGGCCATAGTCCGTTCAGAACAAATGTAACCATGCGGGGCGATTGTCAGCAGTTTATAAGGAAATTCTGCATTGCTATCCTCTAAATTTCCCGGATTGAACTCCGTCATGAACTGGAACTTGCCCGACTCGGTGGGGAATGTGCCGTCTTCATATGGCACCATGGGCTCATCTAACCGAAAAGCGCCACTACGCAGTGTAGCGAGGTCTGCTCCCTGTTCATAAATCGGGGCGCACAAAGTATCCAGCCACTCGTCCACAGACTTTTGATATTCTTCGGCAAACGGGAATCTGGCAGACAAATCATAAAACATCTCGAATTCGGACTTGGTCTCGCCCAGCGGCTCGATGGTCTTGTTTACTGGTCCGATAAAATTATGGCCGTAGCTGGCCATAATGTCGTCTTCCTCAAGGAAGGTGGTAGCGGGCAGAAAGATATCGGCATGTTCGGCTGTGTCGTCGAGAAAATGGCCGGAATAGACCACCAGTTCAGCCTTATCGAAGGCTTTGGAAATCTTGTTGGCATTGGGCGCCATGCATACTGGATTGGAAGCAGTGACATAGACTACGCGAATCTCTGGATCGACTGCTTTAAGGATTTCCTCGCCCACCTTGCCTATAAAAACGGTCCGCCGCTCTGGATTGAGAGAATCGCCCCAGTAATGCTGGTCGTACGGGCCGTATTCCTCGAATCCCTGACTGACGCCGCCACCCGATACGCCTATGTTGCCGCTGATGGCCCCGAGGGCGTCAATGGGCCTGATGGCATAGTGGGCATACTCATGGCGATGCAATCCCCAACCAAGCAATGTCGAGGTCGGCTTTTGCTCCATGAGCACTTCTACGAGTAACTCGGCATCACTCACAGGTACGCCTGCCAAGGAGCAAAGCTCTTCTATCGTAAACCGGGCGAGAATTTGTTTATATTCATCGTACCCGATACTGCTGTTCGTGAGAAACTCCTTGGCCTCGGCCCCGGCATCGAGGATAAGCTTAGCGGCTGCCATGGCGAGATAGCCGTCCCGCCCGGGCCTAGGCGTGATATGGTGGTCCGCGATATCCACGGAACGGGTCTGGGCCGGATCAATGACGATGACCTTGCCACCGCGCTTACGAATGTCCCTGACGATCTTCACCAGTGAAATGTTGGTGGAAACCGGATTACGTGCCCACAGGATCATGGAATTGGAATTGTAGTGGTCAAGTGGGTCGTGGGAGATACGGTTACCGAAATCAAGATTCTGCGCGCCCTGTCCGGCACCACCGCATACGGAACCACGCAGAGTTGTCACCCCGCCAAGCAGATTGAAAAAATACTTATTGAGGAGTTTAAGTGCGGTTCGCTCACCGTAGCCCTGGTAATAGAGAATCGCCTCAGGACCAGACTCCTCGAGCACGGCTTTAAGCTTATCAGACACGAGATTGAGCACCTCGTCCCAGGAGGCGCGCTGCCATTTACCATCAATCTTTCGCATGGGGTGCGTAATCCGCTCGGAAGAGTAAACGCGATTGATATATTTACTCGTCTTGTGACAGGCCACACCGCCGGTCAACGGATGGTCCGGATCACCCTGAAGCTTGACCAACAGGCCATTGTCGACTGTGGCGACGAGTCCGCAGGAATTGGGGCAATCACGGGTGCAGGTGGTAACAATCTTGCGAGTGCTCATGACTTATCAACCTCTAGCGTATGAGATGGGGAGGGGGAAATCTGTTCCAATGGACGGGACGAGCGCCGCAGGGCCATGCATCCGCCCTGGCACCGCCGCATGAAATCCTTGCAATCCAAACAATCCGTAGAAACATTGAACTGCCGAATGGGGCGCACCTGATCGGCAAAATGCCACATGATCGCGTCCTGGCTGGCGAATTTGGTCACGTTCGGCACCACCACGTCCCGCATGGGCAAACAGTAAGATGCAGACAGATCCGGGTGAATGTCTATGGACGGATGACAGATGCCGGAAAACTTCATGGATACCCGCTCCAAATAATTACGGTCCTCAATGTTCAGGTCGCACAACCGAACGCTACAATCCAGGCCGGTCTTAATCTCCCGACTTTCACACTGTTTCACGAACCGGACAATGTGAGAGATGATATTGCGGGTGTCATCGTTGGTGAAATGATCATTAGTCGAAGAGATGGACGGGCGGGATATATCATACCGAACCGACCGCACGCTATATTTCTCAGCCCCTTCAAGGAGGTACTCAAATTCTCTGTACTGGCTGGAAAAGTTTTTGGAAAACGTCAGCCGAGCCTCAAACGCGGCAATGCGGGACAGGTTGGCGTGTAACCGTTCGCTCTGCGCGTCTGTATACAGAGACGGATCATTGTAATTGACCACGAAGTTGGACACATGCGGCATAAGCTTATCCACTAATTCCTCCGGGAATATGCCATTGGTGAACAACACCGTCGATATACCGGACTCGGCAGTCCGCTGCACCATTTCCACCAACCGGGGGTGCAGGGTCGGTTCCCCGCCGATGAAGGCGGCAGCTGGAAGCGATGCCCCCTGCATCCACGCAAGCAACCTGTCAAAATCGGCTTCTGCCAAATCGTTCGGGTATTCCCCGTACAATTCCTTGGCAAAGCAATAGGAACAAGCCAGATTGCACCTATAGGTGACGAAGATATTAATCATGACTGCATGCGCAACCCGGTTGCAATGTCAAAAGCAAGCATACGCTGAACATTGATCATCTCCACGCCAATGGGCTGCCCCAGTTCCAATGCGGCAACATCCTTGGAATCGATGAGCACGCGAAATTCCGCATCCTTCACGCTAACAGTAGCAACGGATTTCGGTCCCAGCGGTTCGATATCCACGAGCGTTCCCTTGATAGCAGCGGAATCCACATCAGTCAGAATCAAATTCTCGGGCCGGATGCCCAACTCAAACCCTTCCCCTTTTCTTTTGACCACTTCGGCCAATTGCTCGGGCGGTGCCACTCTTACCCCGGCACTTTCGATGACCAATTCTTCAGTGTCGGCCACGAAAACGCTTTCCAGCAAATTGATCTGTGGCGCACCAACAAATATGGCAGTCTCGCGATCTGCCGGAGTATCATAGATGACCTGCGGCTTATCCACCTGCACGACCTTGCCGTGGTTGAGCATGATCACAGTATCGGCAATAGCTAATGCCTCATGATAATCGGGCGTTGCCATCAAGAAAGTAAAGCCGTGGTCGCGCTGCATACGCCGCAATTCGGCGCGCAATTCGATACGTAACTTGGCATCCAGGCTGGAAAGGGGTTCGTCCAGCAGAAAGAGCTGAGGCTTCCTAATGAGGGCACGGCCCAAGGCCACACGCTGTTTCTCGCCGCCACTCATGGTCTTAGGCAGTCGTCCGAGCACATGCGTGATCTGCAATGTCTTGGCGATGGTATCCACACGTTCCCTTATATGCTCCGGCTTTTCCTTCATGATAACCAAAGGGCTGGCGATATTTTCGTATCCGTTCTTATTTGGATACAAAGCGAGATTATCGAAAATCATGGCGACATTTCGCTCACGAGGTTCCCACTGCCCCACGTCTTCACCACCAAGGATGACACGGCCAGCTTCAGGCTTCTCCAGCCCGGCAATCATCCGTAGAGTCGTGGTCTTCCCTGCCCCAGCCGGACCGAGTATGACCGTCAAGGAAGCTTCGGGGACCATGAAGTCCACCCCGCTGAGGGCTTTGGTGGAACGAAAACTCTTGTTGATGGACTCCATGTGCAGGACAGGAGACACGGTTGCGGATTGTGTATCCACCATTAGAAAATCCTCCCGGCCACAGCGAGTTCCTCGCGACGGTTGCTGTCCCCGCCAAAGAAGACGAGGGATTCGTAATCGATATCAAGACCAACGGGATCGCCTGTGTGCAGCACATCCGTAGGTGGCGCAACCAGCGTCAACGTTTCATAGCCAACACTTACGGTAACAACCGTTTCAGGGCCACGCGGCTCGACATTGTTGATACGTCCGATGATGGCCGGTGTATCAGCCGACGACACGGACAAAGCTTCGGGGCGAATGCCCACGGTATAAAATCCGGCAGGCGTGGCCCCGCTCCCTCCCATGGGGAGCGTAAATGAATCCTTCTGAAAGCTAACCTCACCCGACTCGGCAGCGAATTTACCGCGCAGTAGATTCATGGGCGGCGATCCGAGAAACCCGGCCACAAAGGTGTGATCCGGCTTGTCGAAAATGGTCGATGTATCTTCAACCTGCAAAATGCGGCCACAATTCATAACAGCAATGCGGTCCGCCAGAGACAGAGCCTCCACCTGATCATGGGTGACGTAAATGATAGTCAGGCCTATCTCACTCTGAAGGCGACGAAGTTCGCGACGCATGGCAAGACGGGCCTCGGCTTCAAGGTTGGAAAGAGGTTCATCGAGCAGCAAAATTTCCGGTTTGGTGACCAACGTACGCCCGATGGCGACACGCTGGAGTTCCGACCCACCGAGTTCCTTGACCGAGACGTCGAGCTTGTCGCTCAAATTAAGCAGCTCAGCCACTTCCTCAACGGCGCGGTTGGTCTCGAGGACGTACTTGCCTCGGATTTCCAAACCAAAGGCGAGATTCTTGCGCACAGTCATGTGGGTGAACACCGCATAGTCCTGAAAGACCAGTCCGACATTGCGCTTGCCAGCCGGGGTGGTGACCACGGTAGCGCCATCAATCTGAATGTCACCGCCTGTGGGGTTCTCCAATCCAACTATCATATTCAAGGTGGTGGACTTGCCGCACCCGGATGATCCGAGCAGAGCTACAGTCTCTCCAGCTTCAATAGCCAGATCAATGTCGTCCACGGCTATGACGGTGCCGTCAGAATATTCCTTACGCAGCTTAACCAGTTCCAGTTTGGGTCTACTCATTGTTTGATCGCTCCGAATGTCATGCCACGGGCGAGGTGGCCTTGGATGAGATAGCCGACGATGACCAGCGGGATCATTGCCAGCACGGCCAGTGCGGCCTGCACGCCGTAGAGCGTTCCCGCTGTTGCAGTCACGTACTTGGCGAGTTGCACCGGAATGGTGGAGACGTCCGTATAGGAAAGGACCAGTGCGAACATAAACTCCGACCAATTCAAGATGAAGATAAACATGGTGGTGGCGAACAACCCGCCCTTGATGAGGGGGATGGTTACGGTCAGATGAGCGGCCAGCTTGCTACGCCCGTCAATCATGGCCGCCTCCTCAATCTCGCGAGGCAAGTCTTCCACAAAGCTCTTGAGCATCCACGTCGAGAATGGAAGCGTTACGGCCACATAGATGGCTATGAGTCCTATATAACTGTCAATAAGACCTATATTCGAAAAGATAATCACGAACGGAACGGCAATGGCCGCCGGTGGGAACATACGCCCCGACAAAATGATCAACGGCGTAGCCTTGGAATTATTTCCGTACCGGGAAATGCCTATGGCCGAGAACAATCCGATAATGACGGACAGAGCCGTGGAAACAAAGGTTGCCAGGATGGATCCGAGCACCGCTTTCGTCGCGGGCTGACTCACGCCGCCGACGCCGTATTTTCCAAGCGCGTCCGGATCGAACAAGGTTTGAAAGTTGACGAATGTCGGTTCGGACGGAATCCAGATGGCCGGAGAAGCGTTCCAATCGGTGGGCGGCTTGATAGCGGTCATCAGAATCCAAAATACCGGGAACAGGACGACAATCAGGGCCACGCCCATGATGACAGTCTGCAAGGGGGAGAGTTTCTTTTCCATGATGGCTATTCACCCTCCAGGAGTTGGTCGCGCACCGGGGCGAGCAGCATATGGACCAGGACAAGAGACCCGATCAAGACCATAAAGGCTGCGGCAGCACCGTAGGCGAGCTGAAAATCGTTAAACGCGAGCTTGTAGATATACAGGCTGATGGTCTCGGTTGATGAGCCGGGACCGCCTCGTGTAAGCATGAATACTTCATCAAAGAGCTTAATAATCTCCATGGCCCGAATGACGAAGGCAACAATGATGACAGGCTTGAGCGTAGGCATGATCACCCGCCAGAAGACCTGCCTTGGGTTGGCTCCCAGGATAACGGCTGCCCGCACAGGATTCTCCGGCACCGAATTCAACCCGGAGAGCAGGATCAAGAAAAAGAGCGGCGTCCAATGCCAAACTTCAGTCAGAATGACCGCGAAGATAGCGGGCGGAGCCGACCTGAACCATTCCATCATCGCCTCGGCACCAAACATAAATTCGAGCACCTGATTGATGGGGCCATTGGACTGGAAGAGCATCCAGAAGATATAACCGACAACGACTGGAAGGATCATCATAGGTGTCAGAAAAGCCGAAAAAAGCACGGACTTGCCACGGAATTTCCGCATGAACAACACGGCTAGGCCAAGCCCGAAGGAAAATTCGAGGCATAGGCAGACCGTCGAGATAAGGAAAGTCCGGATAACGGCGTAGGTAAACCGGGTGTCGTAAACAAAAAGTTCGGAATAATTTTCAAACCCCACGAAGACGGCGTCAAACAGAGAGCCGCGCGTGGGCGACCAGTCCGTAAAACTCATGTACAGGGCCACGAGCAAAGGTAAGATAAGGACAAGCATGGAAACAACCTGCCCCGGTACCGTGAAGACACGGGCGATGGTCGCGTTGCTCAAGCCTTTCGTGGTCGGCCCCTTTGTGGGCAAAGATATACTGGATGCTATTTGTGTCACTTTGAGTATCCCTCCCGCCCCGGGCTCTGCGCCCGGGCCGGATGAGGTTAGGTTGTTAGATTACTTCCACTGATCGGCGCCGGTAGATTTCTTAATGGGCTCAGCCAGGTTCTTAGCTAAGGACAGCCAGGCTTTCTTGACCTTGTCCTTGCCAATGCGGCGAGTGATACGCTCAAACTTCTGGGCAGCACGATCCAGGGCTTCCTTGGGTGTCTTGGAACCGGTCATACAGGCATGAACTTCCTTGTCCAGGGCATCCTGATATTCGAAACCACCGGGCAGGCAGAAGTCGGGCACGGTGTTAACCATGTTGTCGTACAAGGTCTGCAGGTACTCGGGAGAGTAAGTCTCGACGAGACGTTTCGTGGGCTTGAGCATGTGGTTGACGCGGTACGGATCGGAGTAGCCGCCGAGGTACGGGATGGCATCTGCACCGATGGTCGGGGAGGTCATCCACTGGGAGTAGGCGTAGGACAGTTCCGGATTCTCGGAGTACTTGGAGACTGCGTAACCGTAACCCCAACAGAACAGACCTGCGTAGAGCTTGGTGCCATCCTTGGTGTAATCGGCAGGCATGACTGTCGCAGCGATCTTGCCAGTGGTGGCGGGGCCAGTGGACGGAGCCTTGGAATATTTGAAACCGGACGGCCAGACGATGTTCATGAAACCTTCGCCGCGACCGAATGCGTTGTAGTTGGAGGACCAAGTAAAGGAAAATGCATCAGGATGCAGGAACTCGTTCATGGCAAGCATATCTTCCAGGGCCTCAACACCTTCGTCGGAGTTGAAAGTCGGGTTCATTTCGCCATCGAAATAGAGCATGCCCTTGGAAACAAGACGCTGCATGAACATCCACTTGACGTAGTAGGGAGAGCGGTATTCAAGGGAACCGTAAAATCCGTTGGCCGGATCGTGCATGAAGGAAGCGAGTTCATAGTACTCTTTCCAGGTATCGGGCACGGCCAACTTGCGACCAAATTTATCTTCGAAGGCTTTGGCCTTGGCGGAATCCTTCAGATAGTCGTCGCGACACAACAGGGTGATCTGGTCACCATCGTTCAGCAGACCGGCAACACGGCCATTGTACAACTGAGCGTGATGAGAGGCCGGGAAGACAACACCGTAGTCTTTGTTAAACAGCTCGGGATCGTACTTCTCTGTCCAGTCGGTCAGGTCGTAAATAACGCCAGAATCGATCCAGTCCGGGTAGGACATGGCCGTAGGCATCATGACATCATAGCGACCAGTCTTGGCGACAGCTTCCTGCATACCTTTGGTATGAATGACTTCATCCGGTTCCTCGATGAATTCAAGATCGATACCCAATTCAATCTTCCAACGCTCTACGTAGGGAGTCATGTTGCCTATAGAACCGGTGGGGATGAGCAGGGTCAGTTTTTTCTTCGTTGCTTTGGCAGCGGCGACCTTTGCCAACTCCCAGGCCCGCTCTTCGGGACCTTTGATGGCAGCGTAGGCTTCAAGAGCACCGAGGGGAGAAATTGCCACGGCATTTGCGACAGCAGTGGCCACGCCTAGAGCGCCCAGCTTCTTAAGGAAAGAGCGGCGGGTGCAACCACCGGCATCATACTCTTTCAGGGTTGATACGATCTTCGAGTTCTTGGTTTCCATTGCACACCTCTTCTAGATTGATATTTATGAAATATTGCCTATGACCAATTACAGCCGTCTTACAATCACGAAAGATCGTGACGTTCGTATTCGTTCTCGCAGGGATTGCCGGGACACAATTCCATCCATCCCGCTTCCGGGTCCATAATGACCGCGAACACGGTGTGAAAAGCGGTCTTCGGCTCTTCACCTTCAGAACCGTGAGCACAAATGCACCGGGGATAGTTGGTATGATCGCGGGTCAGTTCCTTGAGCTTATCCATGTTCAACGATCCAGAGTTTCTCTTCATGAATGCGTCGGCGACCTGCTTGCGCACCATGGACCCGCCATGACTCAACCAATTGGGGGTTTCAAACTGGCGCATATCGCTGCCCACAAAATGGTTGGTGTGGGCAATGGAGCCGTCAATTTCTAGCAATTGATAGTAGGAGGCAGACGTCTCGGCGCAAAAAGCCACGCCAGAGCCTGCAAACTGATAGTTGATGCCGCCTGCACGGGGGGAAAAGATAGCCGCACCCAAGGCATCACCGATGCGCTCCGAAGCCAATGCCTTGCGCATAATGAACGGATAAATCACGCCGGGACGAGCGTCTGTGGCCGTCACCTTGTTGATGACTGCACCCACGCCAGCCGAGTTGAGTCCGTTAAGACCAAGGATACCTGCAAAAGAGACCACCAGTTGCGCGGGACCAGTCTCGGGCGTGATACGGAGCAGGCAGAGAAACTTCTCATAATACTTCTCCATGTCGTAGGTCTGACCGATATAAGCGGTGTTGGCCTCTCCTACGTCACGGGTGACGTTGAAAGTTGTACACCCCCACAGCCCATCGGGGAGGACCTTAGCTCCCACGCCGGGGGCGCGCAGATCTTCAAGTTCCAAAAATGAATTGAGGTAGAGAATCTCTTCGAAAGTGACGCCAGCGCCTTCGGCGATGCCGCGCATTTCTTCCACCAATTCAGGGGAAAATTTCTCTAGATAGCCGAGGTTCTTCTTGCAGAAAACCTCAAGAGAATCCTTCTCGACTTTGAGATATCCGTTGTTCAGATGATGCACCGATGTAATGGACTCCACAAACTCGTGGATAAGGTCTTTCAAGGCCTTGCCGTGCATGACGCCCATTTCAAACGGGGTGCCGGACAATTCTATAACGGGGATAATACTCATCTTCTTTTCCTTGGATAAACGCAGTGTGGAGAGGGACAATGGTTAGGGATAACGGTTACGGAGGTACGCCCCTCTCCAACACGGAGGTATGCGCTTAAATCAGTTCCATGTAGTAATCCCATTCCCAGGGATCGACACGGTTGTTGAATTCGGGAGTGCCGTAATCTTCGAACTGGGCCTTGGCGGTCTCCACTTCAAATTTCTTCACAGCCAACACGAGTTTGACAAATTCAGGATCGAGCACGGAATGGAGATCAGTGTCGTTCTCGAAGGCTTCGACAGCTTCGTCCAGAGTGAACGGCAGACGGGGAAGATCGTCCTGTTCGTAGGCAATGCCTTCCACAGGCTTGGGCAGTTCGGCTTTGGAACGGATGCCCTCTAAGCCAGAGGCGAGCGTTGACAAGGCTAGGAGATATGGATTGGTGCCACCACAGGCGAGGCGATTCTCGAAGTGCGTAGCCTCACCTCGACACCCCTTGACGCGAAGCCCGACGGTACGGTTTTCCATGCCCCATGTAGCGGTATGCGGAGCAAAGGAATTAATCCGATAGCGCTTGTAGCAGTTGATTGTGGGGGCAGTGAAAACGGTATTTGCGCTAGCATGCTTGAGCACTCCAGCCATGAAATCTTTTGCCAGATCGGTCAGACCATACTCAGCGTCAGGATCATTGAAGGCATTTTTGCCGGTCTTCTTGTCAATGAGGGATACATGAAAATGGGACCCCGAAGCGGAAGAATCAATAAACGGCTTGGTCAGCCAGGTGGCAATATAGCCATGCTGCAAGGAAATCTCTTTGGCGCCCATTTTATAAAGGAAGGCGGTGTCGGCAGCCGAGAGGCCATCTTCATAATAGAGGTTGATCTCCTGCTGGCCGGGACCATGCTCGGAGTTCTGAGTAATGATACGTACGCCCGCCTCATCCATCTTGCGCATGAGGTCATAGGTGTAATTTATGTCAAAGTTGTTCTTCAGCGTCACGAAGATAGGCTGCCCATCATAGACAGGCTTCTTGGTCTCCTTATCAAGGACGTAGAACTCGAATTCGTAACCGAGACGGCAGATATAGCCCATAGCATCGAACTCATCGATTATCTTCTTGAGCAGCAAACGAGGGGATGCCATGGCCGGACGACCATCGTACCAGTAAGGATCAACAGTAATGTTAGCGGTATTCGGCACCCAGGGCAGCACCTTGAAAGTGGAGAGATCGGGAACCGTACAGTGATCCTCAAAGGACACTTCTTCGGCATAACCAGTGCCTGTAGGCACCATGGACTGGATGTCGAGGCCAAGCAAGCCACCGTAAAAATTCAGGCCGTTTTCGATGTAATCCATGAAACAACCGACCGGTACGGTCTTGCTTCGGGACACACCGTGTAAGTCCGCTTGCTCAAAACGAACAAAATGAATGTCATTATCGCGGATTTCTTTCTTGATACTGTCAATTGATGGTTTTTTTGGCAAGCTCATCGTCTCTTATCCCTTAGTTTGGCAATTTGTAACATTGTACGCCCCGAGAAATCTGGAGCTTTTTTCATCAATGTAATTGCGACTACTAATACAATCAGCGTGCCAATCGGAATAAAATTACTTTTTATAATGTTAAATTAACATGTTAGGTACTCTTTGCAACTTTATAACAGATCTTTTCACGGCATAAAATTACTATTATTTATTATAATTAATAATTATTTTATTAAATCTAAGAAGTCGGCATACATCAAAATTAATACTATAAGTACTTAAATTAAAACCATTTAAGTACTTAATTTAAACTATTGATAAACTTCTTATGCCAGGATACGATCCACCAACACCTTAATTGTAGAAAATTGTAAAAAGAAAACACGAACATGCCAAGAACCTTTGAAACATTTGCCAAGAATAGCCCCACTCCACTCACTATTCTGGATAAAGCAGGCAAGGTTTTATACGCCAACAACGCTTTCTGCACACTCTTTCCGCCTGATGCTCCATTTCCCGAAGGCCGTTTGGTCACGTCTCTTTCATTCCCAAAATCATTCATGTTTTCGCTGGCAGCAGGGTTGGAACACATCACAAGAAGTGACCAGGAATACCAATTCAACTCTAATGAAGCCGAGGGAAACGAAGATGAACGATTGACGTGCCGATTGATACCGGCTGACGACGGGCGAATCATTATAGAAGTGCTACAACGAACAGAAACAGCGCGCCTTGAAAAGGCGCTACGGGATGAAAAAGTTCTCCGCCACCAGTCCGACATGCTCCGGGAACGTGGGCGCAAACTCTTTTTTGATGTCATCGATGAGATGCCCATGTTCGTATATATGCAACGCAGAGATTATTCGGTGGCCTACGCCAACAAGAAAACACGGGCTTTCTACGGTGAAAACAAAGGTAGAAAATGCTTTAAGATGTTTGGCGGACGCAACGATCCCTGCCCTCACTGCCCCACCTTTCGGGTATTTAATACGGGAGAACCTGTGGACTGGCAGTTCACCGACGACGACGGGCGTACATTTCATATATATGATTATCCCTTTGAGGACGAAAACGGCGAACCGCTGGTCATGGAGATGGGCGTGGATATCACCGAACTCAAACGAGTAGAACACGAACTTTTCCAGGCCCAGAAGATGCGGGCCATCGGTGTACTGGCGGGTGGCATTGCCCATGACCTAAACAACAACCTTGTTCCCATCATCTTCAATACCGACTACGCTTTGGGCAAAGCCACGGGCACAGACATGGAGCCCCCGCTTTCCGAAGCACTCCGCGCCGCATACAAGGCAGCGGAACTCGTTGAACAAGTATTGGAATACAGCCGACAACAGGAAGTCAGCCGCGCCCCGCTCCACCTGACCCCGCTAGCAAAGGAAAACCTCGGACTTCTCCAGGCATCCCTGCCTGACCATATTTCACTGAAAACCGACTACACGGCTCACCAGGACTGCATTCTCGCCAACCCATCGCAAATTCAACAGATACTGCTCAACCTCTGCCGTAATAGTGTGCAGGCCATGCCCAACGGCGGCACCCTGTCAGTATCCATTTCCAACCTCCACCTTGAATCACAAAAAGACGCTCCGCACACCGAACTCGGCCTGGGAGACCATGTGGTCATGACCATCTCGGACACTGGCCACGGCATCGAACCCGGCACCATCGAACGCATTTTCGAGCCCTTCTACACCAGCAAGAAAAAAAGTGGTGGCACAGGCATGGGGCTGGCCGTGGTCCACGCCATTGCCAGTTGCAACGGTGGATCCATCCACGTTGATTCTACGACTGGCAAAGGCACAACTTTCACGGTCTACCTCCCCAACACCACGCCCGAAGTAAAAAGCCTATCCAAAGAAATTACACCAATTTCACGCTCCACAGGCCGCCTGCTTCTGGTGGATGACGACGCCGGGACACTCCAAGCAATGCAACGAGTGTTGCGAGATGCAGGATATGAAGTCTTTACAGCGGACAACGGCAGCGAGGGACTCAAGGAATATTTCCGCGCCAAGGGACACTTCGATCTTGTGCTCACTGATCAATACATGCCCTCCATGACCGGCATGGACATGGCGACCCGCATTCTGAAACACAACCCTGATTCCAAAGTGGTTATCTGCACCGGTCATGTAGAACCCAGGCTCGAATCCCAAGCCGCAGAGGCCGGGGTGGCCGGGTTTGTCATGAAACCGATGTCTCCACGGATTCTAGTGGAAAACGTCAATAAATACTGCGCATAGGACAAATTCATAATGGCACGCATTCTCATCATCGATGACGACGAACTCATCCGCAATTCTCTCTCGCGCTGTTTCAAGAATCTCGATCACGAGATCTTGCTGGCCACAGGATTGGCTGAAGGCGTTAAACAGGCAAAAAAAGGTGTAGACGTCATCTATCTTGATCTGAACCTGCCAGATGGTGACGGCCGCACGGCCATCCCCGACCTCTCCTCCTGCCCCCAAAGCCCCGAGGTAGTTGTGCTAACGGGGCAATCCGACAACTTCGGCGCAGAAGAAACCCTCACCAGCGGTGCCTGGGATTACATACAAAAACCAGCCACGCCCACCATCCTGCGGACGTCCCTGGAAAGCGCATTAAAATATCGCAAACAAAAAAGTGTGGTGCACGAACCATCCCATCCTTTCGATGACTGCGGAATCATCGGCAACTCTCCGACCATCAGCCGGGCCAAGAAACTCATGGCAAAAGCTGCGGAAAGCGAGGCGAGCGTCCTCATTCTCGGTGAGACCGGCGTAGGTAAGGAACTCACAGCCCAGGCTATTCACTCCAATAGTCCTCACAAGAATGGATCCTTTGTGGTGGTGGACTGCTCCAACCTCACGGAAAGCCTCTTGGAAAGCGTGCTATACGGCCACGTCAAAGGCGCGTTCACTGGCGCACACTCCGACCACCGGGGATTGGTGGCCGAGGCCGACGGCGGAACTCTCTTCCTCGACGAAATCGGCGAACTACCACCCTCGCTCCAAAAATCTTTCTTGCGCGTACTCCAAGAGCACCGATACCGCCCGGTGGGTTCCACCAAGGAGCATACCAGCGACTTCCGTCTCGTGGCCGCCACCAACAGAAATCTCGAAGCGATGACCGAAGCAGGAACCTTCCGCAGCGACCTGCTCTTCCGGCTACGCACCTTAGAAATCAGCCTACCACCACTCCGGGAGCGTGACACTGATGTCTCCACCTTGGCCGACCACTTCACTGCCACGGCCTGCAATCGGTATAGGCTGCCCGCCAAATCATTTTCCAAGCAGCTCACCAAGGTGCTGAACGCCTACATATGGCCCGGCAATGTCCGGGAACTCGGGAACGTCATGGAGGCAGCCGTCATTGCCGCAGGACAGGAACCGGTCATCTACCCTAAACACCTGCCCAGCCACATCCGCATTTCCCATTTGTCGCAGGGCAAGCCCGGTCGCAAGCCCGCCAAACAGCAAGCTTCGCCCGTAAACGATGGCCCGACACACACATACAAGGATTACAAGTCCATGCGCGACCAAGCATACTTTCAACAGCTCATGGATATATGTGACTACAACATCACTGAAGCGAGCCGCCTGTCAGGTCTAAGTGTTCCCAGCATATACCGCCATCTCAGCATTGCCGGGATCAAGACACAGCATTCAAAATCGAGGTAGCGCAAGCATCCAGCCTTGCTGACTTTACAAATAACTAGCCACACACAGAGTTCAACCTCACGGACTAACTTGACCACTAATTTCAATAGGTCAACCGCTAATAATAGTGCCTGACAGTCGTTAAGCAGGAATATTATAGGCAACAAAAAAACAGTCACACCGGCCACATAAGTAGCTGAAATGACTGCCTTTTTACTGGCGGAGAGGGAGGGATTCGAACCCCCGGAGGGCTTGCACCCCCTCTGGTTTTCAAGACCAGCGCATTAAACCGAGCTCTGCCACCTCTCCGTTGGAACCGATTTCATCTGTTAAGGACCAAACCGGGAGAAACGTTGTAGGAATCCCGCAAGGGATTGTCAAGAAACAATAACCATCTAAACTATGTTCACCCTTTGACATAAACTCATGGTTACCGTAAGAAAAAAACAATACTAACTCACACAACACCAACTATATATTATGAAAAAGCCACAAGAAGTCTTTACCAATTACCTCGCAGATCAGAATCTCAAAATGACGCCCCAACGTAGGCTCATTCTCGATACTTTTATCAAGCATAATGACCACCTGTCTTCGGAAGATCTCTACGCCAAGGTAAAGAGGCGCGACAAATCCATTGGACAGGCCACGGTCTACCGCACCCTCAAACTGCTCAATGAATCAGGACTTATTGAACCCCTTGATTTTGCGGACGGTGTTACTCGCTATGAAATGAGTTACGGAGAAAGACATCATGACCACCTCATCTGTGAAAGATGCGGTGAAAATATTGAAATTCTTGATGAAGTCATTGAAGAGCGCCAGGAACAACTGGCCAAAAAGCATGGCTACACTCTGCAACGACACAAGATGTATCTCTACGGCATCTGTCCCGAGTGTAAACAAAAGAAAGACTAAATCAGGCCACCGCCCCTTCTTTCGAAATCCGCTCCAAGAACTGACCTAATGGCTTCAATCCGCCATCTAGGTTGGCCCATGTATAATTACCACCTTCTTTAATGCCCTCGGCGATGAACTGGATGCCAAGTCCCACGGCCTCGCCTTTGCCTTTGAACCGGCTTCGTACGGTCCCCACCACAGTAAAGTAGGAATATTTTTTCGTCTCAGGATTCCACACTGACACTCGAAGTACCATCTGGTGGCCGGGGGCCAGCGATGGCATCCGTCCTTGAGGATTCAAAATAAGGACTCGCATACCACCTGCGGAAATATTCTCGACCACTAGCCGCATCTTCTTGCCATACCGGGCCGGGTTGTTCACGGTCTGAAGATCTGGCCGACTCATCCAGAACGATTTACGCTTTGCAATATCCCATGCCTTGACTCGCACCGCACCCTCACGTGCCACCTTGCGGCGACTATGCTTACGTCGAATGACGAACCTATAACGGATGGGGGTAAGCAGGGACATTTCACGAATGGTCGCCCCTTTTTTCACGGTATGCCCAATGAATGTGACGAAGGCATTAATCTTGCGGTCGGAGTAAGTGAATGGCTTGCAAAAACAGATGACCCGCGTGTTCTTGAGATTGAGCGCCGTGGGTCGAATGTTCACCAGTTGTAATCGCATCTTTCCGCCCACAACTTCGTTCACACGAACTGTGCCCAACTTCCTGCCAACGCCCTTACTGGAATAGACATGCATATCCAACATGATGCCTTTGGTTACCAGATATTTTTGAACGATCGAGTGTGAACGAATAGAAAGGAACCGGGTAAAAAATCTCAGTATGGCAAAGCTGATAAGATGACGATAATGCCACAAGGCCATAACCACGACAACGGGAACAGCCACGGTCAGAATCTTGGCGAAAACACCCACCATATCGATTCTGTCCGGCCCGCTCTCGAAAGTGCGCTGTACATCGCGCAAATAGTCTAGCTGCCCCATAAAATCCAACATTACCGCATTAGCCCCCAAGTCAAGTTATTGACCATTTTATCATCTATTCAAAAGTCTTTGCAATTTAAATACCCCAGAAACCATTAGCAATGCCAATTGTTCCTACAACGGATATATGCTATATTTATAATTATGACACTGGGGGGAAGCAAAAAGACATGAGGATGACAGTCGTAGCATCAATCCTTATCATCGCCATTTGTATGGCGTGCCCATCTGCTTATGCCCAAGGTAAAGCGAAAATATTAATCGTAAACAGTTATCACGCAGACTCTCCGTGGGTGAAGGCTCACAATTCTATTCTCATCTCGGAATTATCCGACAAGGCACTCTTTTCCTTTGCTTATCTCGATTCCAAGCGTCTTAGCCGAAAAGAAACCGAAGCCACAATCAATCATGCATGGAAAATGTTCAAGGAGATAAAGCCAGATCTGGTCATCCTAGCCGATGATTATGCACTGGAAAGACTCGGCAGAAGGATACTAAACACCCTGACTCCTGTAATATTTCTCGGCATCAACAACAATCCACGCCAGTACATCGGCAACATGGCACAAATTACAGGTGTGCTGGAACGTCCTCTGCTAAAACGGTCCATTTCCTATATACAGGAAATCATCGGTGGCAATATGAGCAAATGCTTGGTGCTCTTTGACAACAGCATGACAGCTCAGACCACATTCCGACATGTTTTTAAAGGCAATTACAGCCAAGTTTTCAACTGGACCGAAGTGAATATCCAAATGGTGAGTACTTGGTACCTATGGCGGGAAACTGTCCTGAACGCAAAACGCAATGGATATGATGCCATTATTCTGGGTCTTTACCACACCATCCGTGACGAAAACAATCAGCATATCAATGAAGAAGATGTTGCTAGGTGGACCTCGCAGAATGCCCCGGTCCCGGTGTTCGCCTTCTGGGATTTCGCAGTGGGACACGACAAGGCTATTGGTGGTTTAATCCTATCAGGAGAACCGCAGGGAAAAGAAGCAGCACACCTAACCAAAAGAGTTTTAGCCGGAGAAAACCCGCAAACAATTGCTCCGGTGACAGCCGAACACGGGAGATTCATTTTCAGCCGATCTGGCCTCAAAAAATGGAACCTATCCCTACCCAAATACTTTGACACCTCTCACGAACAGCTCCTTTTTGTGGATTAATGACTGACCAATCTTAAAGCCACTAAGCACCTCAACGACTCGACAAGAAGGCAAAAAAAAGGGGAGCCCAGCAAGGCTCCCCTTCATTATTTATGGTTCATGCACCAATTATCTTTTGATGGCGTAAGCGGACCTTCCCTTGATGAGCGCAACCAAAGCCACGGCGCCAAGCACCATAACCAGGCCGAAGTGAACCCACTCGATGAGCATAACCAGATCAGGATGCATGGTCACATCTGGAAGATTACGATACACTCGGAAACCACCGGATACAACAAGGCCACCCAAGATACCAACACGGGCCATACCAAACGGTGTCAGAGACAATTTGTCATTCCATTCCAGGAACCAATTAACCACAACGACCCCGACCACAAAGAGCAAGATCGCGGCGAAAATGTAGTGAAGTTTGTGCACCATGTAAAAATCGCCAGTCCAGGCCATCCCCGGCACCTCGGTCAGATAATACCGCTTGGCAAGTGGCATCTGCATAAAACCGGTAAAGGTGAGCATACCCACCGCAAAAACGAACAATCGGGAGATCCAACCGGGATACGATCTAACTTTCATCGCTGCCTCCCTGTTCGTTGTCATCTGACTTGAGGAGCTTAGCTCCAAGGCCGAGGAACCCGGCAACAACACCTGCGATGGGGGCCACGACAGTGGCTGTGGCAAGATTTGTCTCGTCCGCCATGGAATCCGCAACCCGCTTCAGGTGCGGCTTGCCTTTGCCCAACCCCTTGTACTCGCTGTTATCCCTATCGATGGCCTTGTTCAGCAATTCAAACGGGACAGGCGACACATAGATAGTATTGGTACCGCCATTCTCATTCATGCCATAGATATAACCGTTCATCTCACGGGCCAACGCCTTGGCCTGAGCCACAATCTCATAACGCGGCCCTATAGTCTGCACATCTTCTGGACAGACGGAAATACACGCTGGCAATTTGCCTTTATCCAACAATTGGTAGCAACGATCGCATTTATACATCACGCCGTTACCAGCAAGACGAGGCATAAGATCGAGATACAGGCCAACGCCGGACTGGCGTTGGGGGATATGCCAGGGGCAAACAGTCTTGCACTTGGCGCCGCCCATACAAATTTCGTCATAAATACGGGTTATGCCGTCCTTTCGCTTGGAGGCGGCCCCGAACGGGCAGAGGTGAGAGCATGGTGGATTCTGACAATGCATACACCTGCGCGGGATATGGATCTCATGCGTCTCGCCAGCATACTCCACTTCAGCAGTCTGGATGTAGAGCCAATTATAGGGAGTAAGCCGGTCATCCACATCACGCTTATTGGACCAATCCTGCGTTTTAGCACGCTTGGCAGGAATCATCTTCGGATATTCTACCGGCTCAGGGAACTTGGCAGCATTTGACTCTCTGCATGCAGTCACACATTCACCACAGGCGATACATTTGGAGAGGTCCAGCAAAGTAGCCAGTTCACCATCCGAGGGCGTCGGAACCCTTTCCTGAGCTGCCATGGAAGCGCCTGGGACAAGCATCCCCGCCCCACCCACGCCAAGAGTCTTCAAAAAACCCCTTCGGCTCAAGTTACCGCTATCTTTTTTTGATCGCTTCATAGTTGTAGACTTCCTTTTGGTCCGTTGATTGATATTCCACCAACCAACATCATCCATATTGCACTCTCAAAATACCCTATGGGGGTATCTTTGTCCATTTGTCAAGTATACATCTCTTTT
>Ga0209475_10002220_pt1 | contig 20408 bp, 18 predicted proteins | sample tdDd471_FD_187128 | JGI IMG/M metagenome (GOLD analysis project Ga0209475, IMG submission 187128) | Marine sediment microbial communities from the Atlantic coast under amendment with organic carbon and nitrate - tdDd47.1 (SPAdes)... | ecosystem: Environmental > Aquatic > Marine > Coastal >... | reverse complement strand
CTTTGGCGCAATTCTCCTTGCATATTATGCAGTTACAGCAGTCGGGGGCATGGATGAGATGCTCGGCCAACTGTCTATAATGACACCCGAAAAACAGCCATTCAACCTGCTGCCACGAGAATCGGCCGGTTTCTGGGGCACTTTGCCGGCCATGCTGATTATTATGCTGGGAATGCAATGGTGGGCCTTCATAAATTCCGATGGCGGTGGCAAGATCATCCAGCGACAGTTGGCCTGCAAAGATGAAACAGCAGCCTCCAACGCAACCTTGTGGTTTCTCTTCACGCATTACGTTTTACGCACCTGGCCCTGGATCATTGTGGCCCTTTGTTCCATGGTTCTGATACCGGAGACGGTCAAAGGCACAAGCGCCTATACTGCTGTAATGCTTAAGGTTTTACCGGAAGGCCGGCGCGGTTTCATGATCGCGACTTTCCTTGCGGCCTTCATGTCGACCATTGATACACAGCTAAACTGGGGCACCAGTTATTTTGTCAACGATTTCTACTCCCGCTTTCTGAAACCTCAGGCCAGCCAGAAGCACTTGCTGGTAATATCTCGCCTGATGAGCATAATTTTTCTTGCACTTGCCGGAATTATCACCTTTTACACCGATTCCGTAACCTCAATTTTTCGCTTTATGCTTTCAATGGGTGCCGGTGTAGGGCCGATTTATCTGCTGCGCTGGTTCTGGTGGCGCATCAATGCCTGGAGTGAGCTAGTGGCGATGATAAGTTCTATGATTACAGCAACATATTGCCGTTCCAGCGGAATGCCGTTACAGGAAACTCTGCTTATTACCTTGGCCGTATCACTACCACTGGCAATTATTGTAACCTATCTCACCCCGCCCGTTTCGGATAAGCAACTTGTTGAATTTACAAACAAAACCCGCCCCTTCGGTTTCTGGGGAAAATATCGCACTGCAGAAAATAAGGCCGACAGCTGGCTGCCCGCCTTTTGTGGCTGGATTTCTCTGACCATCAGCCTGTTTTTACTGCTCTTCGGTACTGGCTGGATAATCTTCGGCAGGCTATTAAGCGGGTTAATTCCAATACTTATAGCAATTCCATTTGCCATTTATGCAGTCAGGCAAGCCGGAAAAAAAGTCTGAGATATTACTATTTTCTTGATAAATACATACGAATCCTTACTATTAGTAGGTAAATAATTTTGTAAAAGGATATTATCATGACCGACCATATTAGCTGCGAAATGCCTGATTCAAATCCACTCAGTGATGAGATAGAAAAACTTCTCACATCTGCCAAAACCATTGCGATAGTGGGACTGTCCGACAAGCCGGAACGTGACAGTAATAAAGTTGGCAAATACTTGAAAGAACACGGATTTACTATCTTTCCGGTAAATCCTACCAAAGATTGCATCCTTGGCGAAAAGTCTTACAAGGCACTGGCAGATATTCCAGAACATATTGATATTGTAGATATTTTCCGCAAAATTGATGTTGTCCCCGCAGTTGTGGACAAGGCCATTGAAATTAAAGCGGGTGCGGTCTGGATGCAAAATGGTCTGGCCCATCATGTTTCAGCCGAAAAGGCCAGAAAGGCCGGAATGCATGTTGTACAGTCAAAATGCATCATGGTCGAACACAAGAAAATGGTTCGAGGCAAATAAGCAGCTTCTGATATTTTCAGGGGGCCATAAAAGCATTCTCGTCTAAGTTGTGTTTTTAACTCATATCTTTTTGAATTCCAAGACAGAAAAAATAATTGCAACAATTGTGAGGATTCGTGCCGGACTTTTTATCTTCAACTAACTGAAATCACTTATTATATTTTTCACACTATCAGAATCAGTACTTTTTGGGCGGGCATATTTTCTTTTATTTATGATTGGGCCATAATATTCAGGGTTTGCATATTTCTTCAGTTTTCAAACCATTGATTTAATTGATCTTTTAATCTAACCAAACTTTCCCGCCAGAACTTTTATTGTTTATTTACAGGCACTTACACGCTTATGAGCTTTACCTGGAGACGGAAAATGTAGCTTGCTGTACGCTCATGTAGCCCAATGTTCTCTCACGACCGCTCATGTATGCTGATTTACTTTCATGTCACTCGATGTATCTACAAAGTGTATTGCGGTATGCTGCTGTAACTAAATGTAGCTTCATGTTGCTTTAAGTATCTTGCAAAACAGTTAGTTATTAATGTCTACTGGAAGCTTTTCCAAATTCTAAAGATCATTCAGATACAAAAAAATGGCCGATGATATTTCTACCATCGACCACATCTTTTGAACTTATCGAATCTTCTTTTTACCTTGCATAGCCGAAATTATCAGGAATCACATTTTCGCATGCTGTATTATTCTCGATGTCGCAGGTAGCTTCATCCACAGTTGCAAAACAATCTTTAACTTCAGCCACCGTCGCTTCGCTGCTAAGCGCATCTAGTGTGTCGATACAGACTGAAACTTCATCTGACAGTTTACCCAGAAGAGGAACACAAACTAGACCATTAGGACTCTGCCAGCAAGCAGCAGGGCTGGCCTCTACCAAAGAATCGCACAAGGTTTCTTTCAAACTATCATCCAGAGTTGAGAGGGTAGTTGCATCACTCAGACCGCTATTATCCAAAAGATCTTCACCATCACCACAGGCAGACAAGCTAAACAAAACAATTACCAGCAAAACCATTTTTTCAATTGTCACTTTATTCTCCATTTGGATCTTATTTTTTCCATGCAATATTTTCAGGCAAGACATTTTCGCAGGCTGTATTATTCTCAACATCACAAGTGGCTTCATCCACAGTTGCAAAACAGTCTTTCACTTCGGCTACAGTCGCTTCGCTGTTAAGTGAATCCAGCACATCAATACAGGCAGATACTTCATCCTGCAAATCTCCTGTTGCGACACTTTTTAAATACATATTTGCGGTTTTCCAGCAAGCAACAGGACTAGCCTCTACCACTGACCCACAAAGTTCCTCTTTCAAACTATCGTCCAGAGTTGACAAGGTAGTTGCATCAGTCAGACCGCTATTGTCCAAAAGTTCTTCACCGTCACCGCAGGCTGAGAGTCCAAACAAAACCATTACACAAAACACCAAAAAACCTTTTGTCATTTTAATCTCCATGAGAGTCAAGCTGAGTTTAATTTTTTGTGGGTTTTCAAATCTCGAAAACCCACAGCAGTAGCAAAGTAATCAATTTACATCTTTCAGAATCACCAAGACTTATTACCAAATATCACCGGCGCACGTGCAAACACCACCATCGCAACTTTCGCAATGCCCAGCATCCTTGCAGGCCTGGTTATAATCGCCTTCCTGATATCCTGAACAAGCACTTGGTGAACAGAAAAACCACCAGATTTTGCATGAGGGCATAGAAACCGTACCATTCGGTGGATTTGTACAGCCAAAATGGCGAACATAATCACAGTCACTCGCTGTGCAGTAACATTTAATTTTAGTATTACCGCAGGCATTATCAGGAGCATTTGATTGCCCGGCAACACATTCGTTGATGTTTTTGCATTCTTCATTTGTCATCATCTTACAGGGATCACCAGCAGTAGCTTTAAAACAAGCTTCGGCATCGCCCAGTAAACAATGGTTCTTCAACTGGGCACCGCTTTTGCATTCCTCGATTGTTGGAATATCAATAGCCGGATAAACCATTCCAGCCTGCAGATCTTCCTCGCTGACTTCACACTCGTAAGATTTTCCTTCACCACCGAAAAGATCGACATACCAGGTGCAAAAGGTTTGCTGTTCATCAGTGGCAAGCTCGTCCAAATATAATTCGGCAGAAAGACCAGAGCTTTGTATGCCGGTCTCACCATCTTCTCCACTACCACAAGCCACAACAAATATCGCCAAAACCAACACTGCCAAAATATAATATTTTTTCATATTAATCACCTTCTTCATTGTTGTTTTTAAGTCATATGAGATTATTTTTTCATTTCAAATTAGAACGCACAGCCACAAATGCCACCTTCGCAAGCCTCACAAAGTCCGGCATCTTTACAAGCCTGATTTTTGTCTTCAGGTTGATATCCGTCGCAATGTTGTTCCGAACAGATAAACCAGCTTCTGCACTGCTTAACTCCTGTGGTACCCTGGGGCTCGGCGTCTTCTTCAGAAGTAAATAATGTAGTGCATTCTTCATAGGTGCAAAAGCACTTGACCACATCGTCATCGCAGGCATTGTCTGGCGGATTGGCTACATCTGCAAGGCAATTGTTAAGCGTTACACATTCTGCCTTGTCTGACATTGCACATGGATCGCCAGCGGATGCTTTAAAACATGCTTCGGCAACACCCATAGTGCAATGGCTCTTTAGCTGCACACCTTGTTTGCACTCTTCAACTGAAGGAATTTCTACAGATTCTTCACCGTTTTCGATTTGTCCTTGTTCAGCTTCTACCGAGCAGGTATATTGCTTTCCTTCACCACCGAAAAGATCGACATACCAGGTGCAAAAGGTTTGCTTTTCATCGGTGGAAAACTCATCCAGATATAAATCTGCTGCAAGACCGGAATCTGCAATAGTTGTCTCGTCCTCGTCACCACTTCCGCAGGCAACAACAATAAGCAAGACACAAAGAATAATTACTGCCAGAATCGACAATTTTTCAATTTTCATTTTCTTCTCCATTTTAACAATTAAAAACCAAGACGAGATTCATCATCAAAAACAATAGTTGTTAAGCTTAAAACGCACATCCACAAGTACCACCATCACATCTGTCACACATACCAACATCCTTACAGGCCAATTCGTAGTCGCCTTCTTCATAACCGGAGCAATAGCGTGGCGAACAGAAAAGCCACCAGCCTTTGCATTCAGCCATTTTAATCGTTCCTTCAGGCGTTACAGGCATCCCTCCTCTAGACAGAGACATGCAATCCCTAACGGTGCAGAAACATTGGACAGTCTTTTCATCGCAGGCATTGTCCGGAGCATTGGCTTGACTGGCTACGCATTCATTGATATTTCTACACTCTTCCAGTTCAGCCATTTTACATGGATCGCCGGCTGTTGCCTTGAAGCAGGCTTCAGTATCGCCAAGCTGGCAATGATTTTTGAACTGATCGCCACTTGTGCAATCTTCCACCGTTGGAATGTCTATCGGATCGAGATTGGCATCTTTAACCTGGCCATCCGGCCCTTCCATCATGCAGGTATGACTTTTACCTTCGCCCCCAAATGCATCCACATACCATGTACAAAAGGTTTGCTTTTCGTCGGTGGAAAGTTCATCCAGATATAAATCTGCCACAAGACCGGAACCTGAAATACCAGTTTCGTTCTCCTCCCCGCTACCACAAGCTATTAAGAATGTTCCAAGAATTAACGCAATAAGAATAACCGAGACATTTGCTTCAATTTTCATTTTCTGCTCCAGGTTTAAATTATTCTGCTGTTCAACCAGATCCAATATCATCGAATTAATTTGCCAGGCGAGCCCAGTCAATTGTTCAGTCTCAAACATCCAAAGCCTGTCTTGTTATCTTCCCTATTGCCACAAAACATTTGCAATATAGCGAAGATAACGAACATTGAGACAATCGACTTCTTAAACTTTCATTGACTATTAAAGCCCAAACACTTGACCAGATTCGGCATTAATAACAATTTCTTGAGGTGTTTCATTACACATTGCTTATATAATCAATAATATAATTCAACAGTTACACGCTGTTATTTATGACGTTCCCACCCAATTTTTTGTTTTAACTGGTGATTAACCTATGACATTCAATCATGGATAAAGTTTATACAAACTTACTCATATATAATAAATATATTTATTTCCTATTTTTTCTTGCATAATCAGCAAGAAAATCTAAGATGCATAATTGCTTAAATCATATTTGTTTCTGAAACACATGCTGATGTTGATTGATTATGATTGTTTACTTTATTTATGCTGGAGGTTTATCAATGAATTTGAAGATGAAATTAGTGCTGGTATTAATTATTGTTTTAACAAGCTGCTGTTTTTTCGCCTGTTCAAGTAGCAATGAGGACGACCCCACCATCGACGGTGATACAGAACAGAATGAAGTTGATGCAGAACAAATTATCGACGGTGATAGTGAACAGACTATCGACGGAGATATTGATGAATCAGTAGACGGCGACGAAGCTGAAGAAGAAAAAGATATAGATATAGAAGAAGAAATTGAGCTAGAAGAAGAGCTTGAGATAGAGGAAGAAATCGAAGTGGAACAAGAAGTGGATGAAGAAATTACTGCACTTCCACTTTGGGAAAATGAAGATTTTGAGGATGCGAATATTGATGATTGGGAAAAACGCAGTGAAGCACACACCTGCACCGTAGATCAGACAACGGCTGCTGAAGGAACCGCTTATAGTCTCCTTATGGAAAAAGTAGATTCAGATAGTCATTACCAAGGCTTACGACGAATTTTCAGACCCATGAAACCCTGCTATGTTGGCTTCTGGGTATATGCTGACACCTGCCCCACTACTGGTCGGCAAAACAACTTCCGTCTTGAAAGCACAGTAAATACTACTGAAAATTTCCTGCTGGATGTCTATTTCGGTGATGGCGAATTAAAACTGAACCTTGGCTCCTCGGAAAAGCGTTACAAATTAGCTGATTGTGTCGAAAAAACCTGGATCTCGGTTGGTGTTGACATTAACTGGGATGATCGTAAAATGTCTGTCTACGTTGATAGTTCTTCAGTTCTCGATGATGTTGAACTGGACTTCCCCTATGATCAGGTAGTAAATGTAGACTCCCTGCAGCTCTGGCATTACTCAAATAGTTCAATCGGTCGCTTTGATCAACTATACATTACCGAAGATTGTGGAAGCCAAACCAAATAGTTACCAGATGCATTTAAAACTCCTAAATGTAATTGCTATGTAATCTTATGCCCCAGTCTCACAAATATTTTTTTTGTGACTGGGGTTTTTTTCTCTGAATTCTTCAAAGTTACTGCTTCAATATTCCCTCCCCATCAATTATCTCGCATTTTCGTTGCATCGAATCGGCTGAAATTATATAATGTAGTGCGTCATAATTTTGAATTGCGATTTACATGCCTGAAATCAATGGCAGATCCAGATTCAAACACCATGCTGAATGCTACAGGAACTCACACCAAAGGAGCTTTGATGGACAAAAGATACGATGCCATAATTATAGGAGGCGGTGTTAACGGTTGCGGGGTGGCTCGCGATTTGGCCCTGCGCGGAGCCAAAATACTGTTGCTTGATAAAGGCGACCTCTCTAAAGGAACCAGTTGGGCCTCCAGTGGAATGATTCATGGCGGAATTCGCTACCTGCTCTCCGATGTTCACACAACTCACAAATCATGCAAAGATTCCGGTTACATACAAAATATCGGCAAACATATGATCTTTCGTATCCCGTTGATTATGCCAAAGCTTAAAGGCTCCGGCTTGAAAGGTTTGATAAATTACGAAGGTGCAAACGCCCTCTTCTCTTTTTATGACAAATTTCAGCCTTTAAAGGGTGGCAAACCACATGTTCGTCTGACCGCAGAAGAAGCCAAGCGTCTTGAACCCATGCTTTCCGATAAAGTGGAGGCAGCTGTTTCCACTGATGAATGGGGCATTGATGTCCCAAGGCTTTGTGTAATGAATGCCGTCGATGCCGGACTTCATGGTGCCGATATTAAAACCTGGACCGAAGTTGTTTCCATCAACAAGGATTCGGACGAAAAAAATATTACCGGCGTAACCATCAGAGACACTATTACTTGCAAAAAGAGCACCGTCAACTCTTCTATCGTGGTTAACTGCGCCGGCCCCTGGGTTCCGAAAGTTGCAAAAATGGCAGGTCTTGAAGTAAAGCTTCGCCCCGCCAAGGGTATCCACCTGATACTAGACAGACGCATCTCCAACATGGGTATCATTGTCGAGGCCATTGACGGTCGTTCTATTTTCATCATTCCCCATGAAAACATCTCTATTATCGGTACCACCGATGATGACTATTATGGCGACCTTGATAACATTCGTGTTTCTGAGGATGAAATAGAGTATTGTCTGCAAGCCATTGAAAGTGTCTTGCCCGATATTCGTAAAGCTCGCATTATTAAAACTATTGCAGGCTTACGCCCGACACTTTATGAAACTTCAAAATATGAGGACGACCTCACCAGAGATCATTCTCTAATTGATCACCAGCACGAAGGTCTGACAGGCTTTATAACGCTGGCTGGTGGAAAACTTGCAGCCTACAGAGTTATGGCCGAAGAAACCGCAGATCTGGTTTGCAAGAAAATACCATTAATGACCAAATGCACCACGCATACAGCAATGCTTCCAGGAGGAGAGGAAGTACCTAATGCCACTGAACTTGCCAAGCAATACGGTGTAGACGCATATGCAATAAGTAGAATGATTTCCAGACAGGGACAGCGCAGTATTGAAATTCTGGAAATGATTAAGGAAGATCCTGCTTTGGGCCTTTATATTTGTCAATGTGAACCAACTACTGAAGCTGAGATCAGATACGTTATCCGCAACGAACATGTAAGACGCGCAACCGACTTGATCAGTCGCTGTCGTATTGCAGAAGGCCCTTGCCAGGGGCTGGGTTGCATTGCCCAGACTGCTATCATTTTCGGTGATGAACTAGACCTTGGCCCGGAAAAGGTTATGCAAGAGGCAAGCTTGCTCTTGCAGGATAAATGGCATTGGCGCAGAGATTCTATCTCTGATCTTCAAATGGCACAGGAAGAACTCTATCGAATGATTTATCAGGCCACCTTCAATCCATCTCAATATAACACGAACACTCAGGAGGTTTTCTGATGGCTACTAAGGTATGCATTATAGGTCGCGGTCTGGCTGGTTGTATGGCAGCTATTTCCTCAGTAAAACATAGTGCAGAAACAACCTTGGTTTATCGTGGACTAGGTTGCAGCGCACTTTCCAGCGGTTTGCTCGCATTGGCAGCATCCAGAAGCGAAGTACCTCTTTCCAGGGCTCAGCAAACACTGCTGAAGCACAGGCCACACCATCCTTACTCCTTGTTCGAGGATCCTTTGCGCACACTTAAGGATAGTGTAGATACCTTTAATGAATTTTTCCCAGGTATCTATAGACAGCTTGAAGATACCGAGCAAAGCGCCGGCATATATCCCAATGATCTCGGCACCTTTACCAGAGCAAATTTGGCACCCAATTCTTTCTGGGAATACAATACCGATTCAAAGCTGGTTCAAGTTGCCGCAATTTCCGGGTACCCTCTTTTCAGAAGCAGTTTTCTTGAGAAAGCTTTCAACAAATTTCAACCCTCAACACATGGCAAAGTTGAATTCAAAACCTTGACTATTGACTTTCTTAAAGATGGCCAGATCTTTAAAAATTCTGCCGACCTGGCAAGATATCTCGATCATGATGAAAACATAGAGAAGCTCTGCACCTGTATCAAAAAGGCCGACTTACAAACAGATGGTGCATGCTTGCTGATGCCAGCAGTTTTGGGCTTCAATCGTTTTGATGTTGCTAAAAAATTAAGCGAGACACTTGGACTTGATGTCATGGAAGTTACTCCGACGCAAAATTCGATACCCGGCCTAAAGCTTTCCCGCTTCATTCTTGACCGCCTTGAAAGCTCGGGTGTCAAGCTTGTCAATGCAGATGTTATTGGCTATACCTCTGAAAACAATAGCGTAACATCTATAGAGATTAAAAGGACTGATGGCAAACATGATACAATCGAAGGCGATAGTTTTGTGTTAGCCAGTGGCAAATTTATCGGTGGCGGTATTGTATGTAAAAACAAGGATTATCGCGAACCGATATTTAATAGTTCTGTAAATCTTGGCGCCAAAAAACTGGAAGATGTGTTCATTGGCAGGCTTACAGATACCAGTTTCAATGCCAATCAACTTTTTGCCCAGGCTGGTATTAAAATAAACTCTTCCTGCCACATTGTAAACACATACAACAGCGAACTGTTTTCCAATTTATTTGCCGCAGGCCAAATCCTTGGTGGTTTCGATCCTTTTACCGATGGATGCAGCCAGGGAGTTGATATTGTTACCGGACATATGGCAGGAAAACAGGCAGCGGAGGTCAGATCATGAAAAAAGTTGTTGCGACTATTCTACTTGGTTTGTTTCTTCTAAAACATTTTATCATGCTGATAATTGCCAAACTCTCTAAAAAGTCCTCTGATGGATACAATAAATTCAGCAGCAATTTTGAACAGGATGACATAGAACCGGTATCTTTGGAAGAGGCAAAGAATTTTTCCGAGATGCACAAATGTATTCGTTGCGGTATCTGTGATTCACTTTGTCAAAACTCAACTGAGCTTATGAAAAACACCTTAAGTCCTTCTCTGGTAGCGTCAACTTATTCCAGATCGCTTCCGGAAATGAAGTATGGCAAGCAAAGTATACAGGGATTTATTGACTGCAAAGATTGTAACGAATGCTTCAATATGTGTCCAACCGGAATAGATATTAAAACCATTGTCAATCAGGTTACGCGTTTAGGCTGATATGCCTTACGCCTTTTCCTTGAGTCAGCGCTCGAGGATATCTTTTATTTTTTCGGCCAGCGTTCCTGGCAGGTAGGGCTTGGGCAAAAAAGTGGCTGTCTGCTCATCAATGGGCAAACTTTCAAACGTATCGTCATCACAGTAGCCAGAGTTATATAAAACTTTCATATCGGGCTTGCGTTCTCTGATTCTATCCGCAAGTCTGGCACCATCCATACCCGGCATCATAATATCGGTCATCAAGAGATCGACAGAATCTTCCATACTCTCAAATTTTTCCAAAGCGTCAATACCATCCATGGCATCAATAACTCTGTAACCTAAACGTGACAAGATCTCTACGTTAAGCTTGCGGATAAGCTGGTCGTCCTCCGCCATAAGAATGGTTACTTCATCTTTGTCAAGCATGTTCTCACTCTTTTTTGCTGGGTTATGGATTTTTCAATACACATAAGTATATACTTTGTGAACGTGAGTATATATACTCGGTATAATTTTGCGACACTTTAGTATATTTTAAATATAATTATACTTAGTGTAGTAATTTAGCAATATTATTTTCTTTTGTAAAGCAATAAAATGAATCTATTGAGATAGGCATAAAAAAAGGCAGGTAAAAACCTGCCTTTTCAATGATTTTTATTTATTTCTAGTTACAGAGGAAATTGAAGCAATTTGAAATCCAGGCACATTGAATGGAACCCAACAATGAATCCTGACGTAAAACAAGATGTTTACATTCGTCTTCTACCTCATCATACACTTTTTTATAGCAAGCGTTGGAATCATCACTGGCAACCTCTCCAGTTTCATCGGTATATATTATTGGAGAACAGTTACAAAATGAGCGGTCAAAGCTCAAAAGATTTTGTCTTCCGACCCTTAGTGGGAAGTAGAAATTATTTGTCTCTACGGTATTACCATTATTATTCACGCCAACCAGCTTTACTTTAACAATGATTGGTTCCGGAACGAAAGGATTAACTGTTGTACCTTTTGGAATGCAAGCATCTTTAACACATTCAAACTCCAATAGAGTTTCTCCTGTAGCAGGATCGTTAAATGCAGGACAGTCTGAAATACCAGGTGTACATTGTTTTCTGCAATAACCGGTTTTACCAGGCCCGATATCACAGAAGTAGCCAGGAGCACAAGCATTCATAGCATCATAGTTACAGGCTGTGGCGCATTTTCCTTCACTGGTGCATTGATATCCCATACACTGCTCAAGTACATTGCCGTCATTACATGAAGTTGTGGCAGATGGTCTTAAAGTACTGTATGGCTGGTGACTCTTATAGGAATTCTTTCTGTAGTTTTCGTTGATAGCGGCTTGAACAGTCTCTGGAAGGATATTTATACGAGCATACAAAGAACCTTCGGGATCCATCGTACTTCCCATCGGGATCTTAACACTTGGAATCTCATCCCAATCAGTGGGCACTTCATATTCTATCTGAAAGTATCTAGTATAAAATCTGTTAAAGCCTTCAATTCCAGCAGCAATCGAAGAACTTACTTCGTATCCTTCATGTACTATTGCCAAACCGAGTTCATATCCAATATTGCCACTATGAAAATCTGCCACAGCAAGATCAAAACTGCCTGAAGTATGTAATTTGACAGAAGTGCCGTCCTGGTAAGTCTCTTCTTCGCAGTTAAGTGCATAGCGGATTACCACACCACTACTGACTTCTGCGGCACAAGAAGCAAACAGTGCAAACATACATAACAAGATTGCCAGCTTCAAATATTTCATATTATCCTCCAACCACATTGTTGCGGTTACATAAATTCTCTTTTGCCAAAGTATTAGTCAACAGCCAGTGAAGACTGAGATCTGTTTATTATTCTCGGAGTAACAAATATCAGCAACTCTGTTCTACTGACAGTACTTCCCTTGCTCTTAAAGAGGTAACCCAGAACTGGAATTCTGGAAAGATAGGGTATTCCAACACTAGAATCAACTGTCTTTTTGGTATAGATACCACCAATTACAGTAGTTTCACCAGTTCTAACCAGAACTTCGGTTTTAGCTGCCTTCTTGATAATTGCCGGGTTACCGTAAATATCAGTTCTGGAGAAATCAGGTTCATTCTTGCTGATGTCGAGATTCATAATAATGGAGCCGTCAGCGGTGATATGTGGTGTAACCTTGAGTTCCATATCAGCTTTGATCATCTTGGTAACAGGTAAGCCGTAAACTGATACAGAGACGATTGGAATTTCAAGTCCCTGCATGATAACAGCAGATTTATTGTCCAATGTGGAAATCTTCGGAGCAGATAAAATGTGGATATTACCGGAGATTTCAAGAGCAGTCAGCCGCATCATCAATTGAGCGGTATTTGTCGCATTACCGAAAAGCAGTCCAAGACCACCGGCAGCACCAGCAACCGGAACATTTACCAGATAGTTACCAGTACCCTGCGCACCAGTTATGCCAAAACTAGACGGAAACTGCACACCAGTGGCATTACCTGTGGCCTGACTCATGGAGTAACTTCCACCCCACTGGATACCATACTGGTTATCGTTGGTGATATCAGCTTCGACAATTTTGGATTCGATCATAACCTGCGGAGTCTGAAGATCCAATTTTGATACGAGGGATTCGGCCTTGGCCAGAACTTCGTCAATATCTTTTACGATAACAACGTTGGTGCGCTGATCAAAATTAACAGTACCTCTGGCAGATAATAGATCGCTGACCTTTTCAACCAGATTCTCGGCAATGGAATAACTAATAGGTATAAGGCGAACGTGCAGCGGTTCCAGTTCCATTCTGGCTTTGGCCTGATTCAAACGGAAGTCCTGTTCGGTTTGCAAAACATCAAGAGGTGCAACACGAATGATGTTACCCTTGCGTTCTTTTCCAAGACCTTTGGAACGAAGAATGATATCAAGAGCCTGCTGCCATGGAACGTTGAGCAGTCTGACTGTAACGGTTCCGATCACATCATCGGAAGCGATAATATTTAACTTACTTACATCAGCAATAAGGCGCAGAACATCAAGAATATCGGTATTCTTCAGTTCCAACGAAATTCTCTGACTTGACTTCTGAGCAACACTTGCATTGGTATAACCGTAAGCATTCTGTTGTATGCTTGCGGTTTCGCCGGGATCGTATTCAATAACTGTCTGGCCATCGGAATCCAGCGTAATGTGTCCCTTGGTGGAACCCAGAGCAACAGTGGCACCTTTACGGTCAAACTGCCATTTTAAGGTGTTACCATCCATGACAACTTTATTGCCTGCATCGTAACGTGTCTGAGCAACAATTTTCACCAGTTTTTTGTCACTGTCAGCGACATAAGAACTGATCAAGGTTACAGGACCGTCAAATTCACTGGTATCGAGACTCTGTTCCAGAGCTTGTGTCAGAGTAGAGTTGGGAAGTTCCAGAATGACCTGATCTTCTCCGTTTTTAACCAGTCTGTAATTACTGCTACCTTCTAAAGCAATTGCAATAGTGGATGATGTCGGGCCATGATTGAAATCCAGACCAATAACTTTTGCGGTATTGCTGTTAGCTACGGGCTCTGTTTTTGCAAGCTTATTAACTACTGGTTCAGGAGTTGTTTCCACAACAGCTTCAACTTTGGGTTCTTCTTTAGCCAGAATAACCGGGGCAGCTGCTTGATCTGCCAGTGCGAGAACCAGACCTCTTTTTGAGGTATTTAAATTAATGTTGGCAGCAACTTTGTTAAGATCCAGAACCATGCGCAACTTGGAGGCATGCTTTCCAAATCTTACTTTCTCAACATATTCTCCGTCACCGGAAAGACTCTTAGCCTTGATAGATTTTTTTACACCGTAAAGGTCAACAACGATTCTATCAGGATTACAAAGGCGCAAAACTTCGTAGCTGCCAGCGACAATCTTACCCCTGGTACCAAGTTTCAGGTCAATACCGTTATCAGACTCTTTAACATTGATAGAGGTCAGTCTGGCTTTGGAAATTTTGCCTTCATAACTGACAACCTGAATTGGTTCGCCATCAATGCATTCGACAGGAGCAGGTGCAGCAGCAATGGTTTCAACTACAGGTGCCTCAGCAACAGGAGTCATTTCAACAACAGGTTTGACTAATGCAGGCTCAACAGTTTTCGCTGTAGCTGCCAACATTTCCTGATTATGAATAAAATCAAGAATAACCTTGTTATTGTCTTCACTGACAACAAACTCAGCATCACGTTCAAATGAAATCATCACGCGGGTGACAGGTCTGTTATCATCTTTTTTGTTTTTGTACTGATTGGCAGTGATGACAGTAATCAGACCGTTGTTGACTTCCTGCAACGATTCAATTGAATCGATTTCGCAATTGGCCAGATCGATAATCACGCGCTGTGGATCATCCAAGCGAAAAACGTTATAGTCCAGCTTGCTTGAACCAGTTAATGCTACAGCCGTTTTGACCTCATTTTGCTCGACCTGCAAATCGTTAAGAGTATTAACTTGAACTACAGGCATTTGCGACAAAGCGTCATCAATTGTATTACCTTCTTTTGTTGACGCACATGCCACAATCGAGGCCGCTAATAAAAACAGCAGTCCGATTTTGGTGAAAGACATCATCCATTTCTCCTTCTAGTCGGATTCAAAAGCTATCTTGTGCAATATGACCAATTACCCAAGATGCTACTACATCTCCTCATCAGTACCAATATCGTCAGAAATATTTAATTGTGATTCCTGTGATTTAAGCATTTTCACAGGAAGCTGTAATTCTATCATGTGAGACACCTTATCTCCGCTGGGCAGAGATTTGGTTTCCAGCACAACAATGCGATCACGTTTAATTTTAATAACGCGACCCCAGTTACGACCCATCAAAGTTCCAGTTTTAACAACATATGTTTCTCCATCGGGTGCCTCTACCATTGCGGTGGGTGAGGAAATACCCCAAACAATAGCGGTTACCACAAATGAATTAACATCATAATTTTGCAACTGTGAAACTATTCCGGCAACGTCGTCTGTATCATCGCCTGCACTTGTGACATCATCGAAAATGGATTTAAAAGGATCACGTTTACCAATAGAGGTGTAAACATAATCTTTTTCCAATGCCGGGCCTTTTGGTTCTTCAGCTACATCTTTCTTTTGATTCTTGTCGGCTTTGTCAGAAATAGAATCTATTCTTCCGAAATTGATATCATCACCACAAGAACTGAAGAATGCCAACATTCCTATCAACAATGACATAACAAGCGCTCTAGCAATAATGCCACTTGTTTGAGTATTATATAGTCGCCTGCTCATATTAGTTACCCTTTCCCTATCCGATCATATCACTTGGAAATAAAGCGAAATGTCGTGGCGACACATGAAGCTGTCAGTGTCCTTTTACTAGACCTGGATTTACTGCTTTTTGCACCATCCGGCGCTGCAAAAGAGAAACTGCCAATATTCACGATACGTGGCAATTTACCTGTCGCATGAAAGAAGTCAGTTATTTCATTATAACTACCCTCAAGTTCAAGATTAACCGGAACTTTAGCGTAGAAATCCTGAGGTATTTCAGGAGTTGGCTGGAACTTCTTGATTTCCAGACCTGATTTCTTGGCCAAAGATGAAATCTTTTGCAATAAAGAAGGAATCTCACTGTTATCCGGGAGAAGTTTCAGGGCTTTTTTATAGTCCTGATTCAACTTTTCAACTTCCCTCTTATACTTGGAAAGATCACCAACCATTGCTTTTTTATCTCTTAAACTTTTCTCCAGAGTTGCGATTTCTTTTTGCAGCTTAACCTGTTCATCATTAAGAGGAAGCAACATGAAAAAGTAGAAAGCAGCACTGGCCATGACACAAACAAGCACCATGCCTAATACTTTCTGTAACATCGGAATTCTAGCGAAACGATCGAGAAAAGCCTCCATGGCTTACTCCTGTCTATATAAAACTTATGATTGTGGTAACCTGTATTTACAATTCATACTAAACTTCATCACAGGTATATCGGCTGTCGGATACTTGGATTGATCCATACTTATAAGGTTAACCTCCAGGAAATATTTTGATGCCTTCAAATTATTCATGAATGCAGCAATTTCTTTTCCCTCTGTGGCATACCCTTCCATCTGTAATCTTCCATTAGCCTCTGTCAATCCCATCAGCCAGACTTTTTTAGGAATTACGGTACTCAACTCGTCCAAAATCCTGACGGGTCCGGTCTTACCTCTTTCAAGCAACCCAATGATGCGAAGTTTTTTGGTTAACTCTTCTTTCTGTTTCTGCTGGGTGCTTATATCACCAATAAGTTCTTCCAGTCTTTTGGCTTCAGATTCGATACTGCTTTTCTTTTCTTTAAGAACAGCTATAGCATCGTCTTCAATACCTTTAAGATAGAAGAACGCAACACCAATCAAAACAAGCACCAGAACCAACAAGACAATCTGTTGTTGTCCGGCACTACGCTTTTTGGACTTTTTACCAGGTAAAAGGTTGATACGAATCATTTGTCGTCAAACCTCCGCAGTCCAAGCCCAACAGCAACGGCCGCCATCGGAGCAACATTCTTTATAAACTCCGTATCGAATACACGCTCGTTGATACGGATGTTACGGAACGGATCAAACATTTCAACCGAAACACCGGTTCTGCTTTCCAGAACCTTCTGCAGGGAAGAAATTTTGGCTGTTCCACCGCAAATATAAATCTTCGATATATTGCTTTCCTGGTTGGTCGCCGAGAAGAACTCCAGTGATCTGCGAATCTCGGAGGCCAGATTCTCGCTGACTTCCTGAATCACACGCTCGACTTCCTGAGGAATAACAGAATCGGCATCAACACCAGGCTCACCACCAAGCTTCAGATCCTCGGCTTCTTCGTAGCTTAAATTAAGCTGTTTCTGAATCTCTTCCGAGAACTGGTTTCCACCAATCGTGATATCACGGGTAAAGGTGGTCATTCGGTTTGCCACAACGACAATATTCGTAACACTTGCACCAATATTGATAAGTGCAATCGTTTCGTCAGGTGGCAGCGAATAGTTAACCTCAAAGGCGTTTTCGACTGCAAAAGCGTCAACATCCACAATAGACGGATTCAAACCTGCTTCGGAAACGACTGCTGCATAATCAACAATCATGTCTTTCTTTCCTGCCACAAGCAAAACATCCATCTGTCCCTGTTCACTACCAGTGGGATTCAAAATCTGAACATCAACGTTAACATCGTTGATGTCGAACGGAATATACTGTTCCGCTTCCCACTGAATAGAAGTTTCCAACTCGGACTTGGTCATCTGCGGAAGAGATATCTTCTTGATAATCACAGAATGCCCGGAGATCGAGATGGCACAATCCTTGGTTTTAATCATCTGCGACTGGATTAAACGGCGAATTGCGTCAACTACCGCTCCAGAATTCATCAGAGCCCTGTCCACAATCGTTTGTGGTGGCAAAGGAGCTATTCCAAAGTTAATTAGTTCGTAGCCCTTTTTGCTCTTTTTCAAGCTGATGACCTTGATCGAACTGGAGCCTACATCCAATCCAATGATTCCCTTGGCCATTGCCAACCCTTTCCTTCAGTGTCCACTCACTCCTGTTCGGCAACCTTACGATTGTCAATACAGGAACCAATATTACTATCTTCTCCAAAGCCAAACACCATATCCTTGTCTTTCAGGGAAAGATCCAGTGCTAACAAAATCTTTCTCATGGTGTCGACTCGACAACTCTTTCCGTTTTCAATGCGTTGGATCGTCAAAGCGGATAAACCGGATCTTCTGGCCAGCTCAGCCTTACTCATAAGCTGCTGTTCGCGAATCTTCCGCAAACGGTTCATAGCCTATTTTCTCCAACTCTAGATGCTTATTTGATAAAACTACCAAGTAATATTATGTAATTCTAATAGTTTTAGGTATTAACGTCAAGAAATTTCTAATATATTTGTTATAATTATATATAAATTAGGCAACCCTAAAAAACATATTTGTCCAAATTCACTAAAATATACAGCAGTAATTGCGTTATTGTAGTAAAAACCAGAGCATAAAACAAGAATTTTTAGAAAATTACTAAAATAACGCTGTAAATCAAATTTTCGGAATGAGATGTTTTTTTATTTTTCAAGCTTTATCCTGATTGTTTTCAAGCCTAAGAATTCAAGATAAGTCAACATTAGGAATAAATGTTTCCATGTAACCAAGTTTCAATTGATCACTCAGCAACTTCCATGTGCAGTTATATACCACCAGCACCAAATTTCGAAACTGATAACCCGACCCAGAAAGTCCGTGTGACTCAATTTCCGACACAGCGTCCAGCCAATACAGTATATGCAATAAATTTTATTCATTTATTGCCGGATACACCCATACACTGTTGGCAGGAAAATCTGTTTGGTATCCTGCATTGAAAAACTCCAGATATTCAAGCTCATCTGCCGTGAAATTGTGAGCAGATATGTCAGACTTATATACACGATAAAAATCCGTGCCGGTATCAACCGTCGCGGCATAACCCAGAGTTACACTTTGTGTCCAGCCATCCATTACCAGAGCATCAATCTCGGCAGAGTCTGCACTGTAGGTTGTATCTGTGTTTGCCGGGTTAAGAAGTTCGACAAAGGCGGAAGTCGATGTCTGCATTGAATCATATAACGAAAAGACCGCCTGCACGCTGTCCAGTTGGAAACCTGCTGGAGGTGTTGAACTTGTGGAAAGCCTGTACTCGTAGTCTGACCCGGAAATATATTCTTTTACATGTCGATAGATATTGACTCTGCAAACTTCATCCGTATTTCCATCGCAATCGTTATCCAGACCATCACATACTTCCGGCTGATCTTCGGGACTATATCCCAGCGGATCAGTAGAACAAATAACCGCAGATGTATCATTCGGGTCACACTGTCTGGAACCATCACCACACTCTCCCACACCATTGCAGTAATTTCCTATGGAATAGCCTTCGTCAGTAGCTCCGTCGCAATCGTTGTCCATGCTATCGCAAACTTCATCTTTTGCACCCACCACAGGATCATCATGCTGGCTTCCACCAAGATCTGTGGAACACCTGGTGTTGTTTGCCCCATCGCATTCGATAACACCGGCACCGCATTCACCAACGCCATCGCAAACAGCACCCAAACCGAATATCTCGTCGGTAAATCCATCACAATCGTTATCTTTTCCATCGCAGGATTCCAAAAGTAAATCGGTGGGATGTTCACTGCCACCGGGGTCGGTAGAGCAACGAACAACTCTGGTAGAACGACACTCCAGAGTTCCACCACCACATTCGCCTACACCGTCACACAACTCCACTGCATCTGAAATACAGTCACCGGAATGGATATCACAACTGTAACCTGCATCACAATCGCTATTACTCTGACAATTAACACTGATCACATCATACAAATAATCTTCATCAGTAAAACCGTCGCAATCGTTGTCAATGCCATCACAAAGATCTTCAGGTTTCGGCGAAGGATACTCGGAACCTCCAGGGTTGGTGGAACATTTTCGGCTGTTTATGGAGTCGCACTCCCAGAAACCGAGACCGCATTGTCCGTCACCAAGACAGGCAGAACCTATCTCCCATTCCTCGTCTGTCAGGCCATCACAATCGTTGTCCTGTCGGTCACACAACTCTTCAGGTGGAACTTGCGGATATTCACTGCCACCGGGTAAAGTGGAACAAATAACTTCAGTCTCGCTGGCACATTCCCAGGTTCCATTATCGCAAGCACCTACCCCACTGCAACTGACCCCGGTTCCATAATCCTCATCTGTCAGGCCATCACAGTCATTGTCCAGCGTGTCGCAGATCTCATCCGTACTTTCATCTAAAGACCCGCCTCTTTCTGTAGAACATCGTGTTTCCGTGGCCCCTTTGCACTCTATCTGACCAAGACCACATAGTCCCTGACCATCGCATTCATCACAACAAAATA
>Ga0209475_10002219_pt1 | contig 20419 bp, 18 predicted proteins | sample tdDd471_FD_187128 | JGI IMG/M metagenome (GOLD analysis project Ga0209475, IMG submission 187128) | Marine sediment microbial communities from the Atlantic coast under amendment with organic carbon and nitrate - tdDd47.1 (SPAdes)... | ecosystem: Environmental > Aquatic > Marine > Coastal >... | reverse complement strand
CACCATTGAAAAGGAATGAGCTGGTAGATTTAAAAGGAGACCCGTCGGGATGATATCGCGCAACCTTGAGCAGACACTCCACAGGGCCCTGGAACTGGCGACCGAGCGCCACCACGAATATGCGACGTTGGAACATCTCTTGCTCGCCTTGACGGACGACACCGACGCTCTTGCGGTTTTGAAGGCCTGCAATGTGGGGGTCGACGACCTGAAAGGCGACCTCACCCAGTTTCTGGATGACGATCTTGATGTTTTGGTTACTCACAAGGAAAACGAACCCAGGCCGACGGCAGGGTTCCAGCGGGTAATTCAACGGGCCGCCATTCATGTGCAATCGGCTGGCCGCGAGTCCGTCACCGGGGCTAATGTCCTCGTCGCGATGTTTGCCGAGCGCGAATCCCACGCTGTCTATTTGCTCCAGCTTCAAGATATGACCCGCCTTGATGCGGTGAATTATATTTCCCATGGCATTGCGAAAGCGGCGGGCCGGGAGGAAGAGCACGTACCCCATGGGGCGGATGAAGGCATGGAAGCCGAGGAGATGGTCAAAAAAGGCGATAAGGCCGTCGATGCGTACTGCGTTGATTTGAACCAGAAAGCCAAGGACGGGAAAATCGATCCGCTGATTGGCCGCGACAAGGAGGTTGACCGGACCATTCAAGTGCTTTGCCGGCGCAATAAGAACAACCCCTTGCTGGTTGGCGATCCGGGTGTCGGTAAGACCGCCATCGCCGAAGGGTTGGCGCGGAAAATCGTCGAAGGTGACGTACCGGAAGTCCTTAAGGACGCCAACATCTTTGCGCTCGATATGGGCGTTTTGCTGGCTGGAACGCGCTACCGCGGCGATTTTGAAGAACGCCTGAAAGCGGTCGTAAAGGAAATGGAAGAGGATGAAAACGCCATTCTCTTTATCGATGAAATTCACACGGTGATTGGTGCGGGCGCAACGAGTGGCGGTTCAATGGACGCCTCCAACCTGTTAAAGCCATCGTTGCAGTCGGGCGGTTTGCGTTGTATCGGCTCGACCACCTACAAGGAATACCGCAACCACTTCGAGAAAGACCGGGCGTTGGTCCGCCGGTTTCAGAAAATCGACATTTATGAACCAACGGTTCCCGATGCGATCAAAATTCTCCAGGGGTTGAAGCCCTATTTCGAAGAGCACCACAAGGTGCGTTATACGGGCGATGCGATTAAAGCGGCGGTTGAACTGTCCGAGCGCTACATCAGCGACCGTAAGTTGCCGGACAAAGCCATTGATGTGATTGACGAGGTTGGCGCTTCCCGGATGCTGCTGCCTGTTTCAAAACGACGCAAAACGGCAACCGTCAAAGATGTTGAAAACGTCATCTCCATGATGGCGCGCATCCCGCCGAAGTCGGTTTCCAAAGACGATAAAAAGGCTCTAAAAACCCTGGAACGTGATTTGAAGACCATGGTTTTCGGGCAAGATTCGGCAATCGACGCTCTTGCCAGCGCCATCAAGATGTCGCGGGCTGGGTTGCGGGAGCCGGAAAAGCCGATTGGCAGCTATCTGTTCTCAGGCCCTACCGGCGTCGGTAAAACCGAAGTGGCGCGTCAGTTGGCCCTGACCTTGGGCGTTGAACTCGTTCGTTTCGATATGTCCGAATATATGGAGCGCCACAGCGTTTCCCGCCTAATTGGTGCGCCTCCGGGCTATGTCGGGTTCGATCAAGGCGGGTTGCTGACCGATGCCATCGATAAGCAACCCCACACGGTGCTGTTGCTCGATGAAATCGAAAAAGCCCATCCGGATTTGTTCAATATTCTCCTGCAGGTGATGGATCACGGCAAGCTGACCGACCACAACGGCAAAAGCGTCGATTTCAGAAATGTCATTTTGATCATGACGACCAATGCCGGAGCCTCCGATCTGGCGAAACCGGCCATGGGATTCGAGCGTTCGGAGCGTGAAGGCGACGATATGGAAGCAATCGAGCGGATGTTTACGCCGGAATTCCGTAACCGCTTGGATGCGATTATCCCGTTCTCCAGCCTGTCGCCGGAAGTTGTGTCTTTGGTTGTCGACAAGTTCATCATCCAGCTGGAAGCCCAGTTGGCCGATCGGGCGGTGACGATTGAATTGTCTGACGATGCGCGGGAATGGTTGGCCGAAAAAGGCTACGACAAGCTTTATGGCGCCCGCCCATTAAGCCGGGTCATCCAGGAAAAGGTCAAAAAGCCACTGGCCGAGGAATTGTTGTTCGGCAAACTGGCGAACGGCGGTTTGGTCCGGGTGATTGTTAAGGATAAAAAGCTCGCCTTTGAGTTCCCGGAAGAAGAACCGAAAAGGCTGTCGGGCCGAAAGCGGGGATCCGTTCCCGAGTTGATGAAACCTTAGGATTAGGTCCCATTTTTCCGATCATTGGGGCGCGTCCCTAGCTGTCTCTGGCAAAATATTCGGAAAAATCAACGAACTACTTGTTCTGCGACAACGCTTCCCCACATTATTTCAGGGGAAGTGGGGTCGTTGTTGTGTCGTACAGTTGGTTCCCGCTTCGTCGCCGTCCAATGCGGCATCCCTTTCACTTCAGAACAAAAATGACCAGGGAGGTCAGAAAAATGAAGCTGATTCGATATGCAACATTCGCCGCCATGGCGGTGTCGGTATTTTTCTCTGCCGCTGCGGCTCAGGCAGCGGAAGACCGCAACTATCTTCTGGCAACGGCAAGTACCGGCGGGACCTATTACCCGGTTGGCGTTGCTCTCTCGACATTGGTGAAGGTAAAGCTCCAACCGAAACAAAAGATTGGCATGTCGGCGATTAACTCGGCAGGGTCCGGGGAAAACGTCAAGCTGCTTCGCGAGAACGAAACTCAGTTTGCGATCTTACAGGGGCTCTACGGCTTTTACGCCTGGAACGGCAAGGGACCCGTTGCCAACGATGGTCCGCAAAAAAGCCTGAGGGCCGTTTCGATGCTGTGGCAGAACGTTGAGCAATTCACCATTCTGGCTGAACATGCGAAATCCGGCACGGTCGATGACTTGATCGGCCTAAAGGGTAAAAGCATGGCGCTGGGGAAAAAGAACTCCGGGACCATCGGTTCGAACGCCATGCTTCTCGGCAATCTTGGCATCGATATCGACAAAGACTATTCGCTGGTGCATGTCGGCTACGGGCCGAGCGCAGATGCGCTGCAGAACGGTCAAGTCGCTGGGATGGGAACCCCGGCCGGTGTGCCGACCGGCGCGGTAACCAAAGCGATGGCGGCGATGGGCGATAAAATCAAGCTGCTTGGATTTACGCCGGAACAGGCAAAGAAAGCGGATGGGGGCTTAAACCTCTGGACGCCTTACCTGATTAAAGCCGGGACCTATCCGGGCCAAGACGCCGATGTGATGACCATTGCTCAGCCCAACTTCCTCGCGGTTAGAGAAGATGTGGACGAAAATGACGTCTATCTCATTACCAAGACGATATATGAAAATCTGCCGTTCCTAAGAGCTATCCACAAGGCAACCAATGCGATGGAGATTGAAAAAGCCATTGCGGGCTTGCCCATGCCTCTTCATCCGGGTGCCGCCAAATACTACAAGGAAGTTGGGATTGATATCCCCGACCACTTAATGGCGAAATAGTCGCGGTTTCGGTCCCGGAAAAATCTTAAACTTGATTGATCCGGGGCCGACCGGACGGCTTGATCGGGGAGGGTGTTGATGGCCGAGGCGCAGCCAGTTGCGGATGCCGAACAGGATATCGACGTCGAGACCCTTTTACGGGGGGGCGACGGGTGGAGCGCCCGTGTGTTGTTGGTGATCGGCGTCGCCATTTCGCTTCTCCATCTCTACTTCAATATTTTCGGGGTTCTCTCCGGTTTGTGGCGCAATGCGCTACACTTTGCTGGGTTTGCCGCGATGTGTGGGCTGATCTATCCAGCCATGAAAACACGGACGGAAACGGCTGCTAAGCGGGTGCTCATTTTCGATATCGGATTTGGCCTGTTAGCGGCATTTGCCGCCGTCTACATGATCTGGATGGAAGATGCGATTTATGAGCGGGGCGTTCGGCTCTCCGAGGTCGAGTGGATTTTCGGCTCAATTCTAATTTTGGCCGCCATTGAATTCACCCGCCGAACGACCGGCTGGATTATCCCGGTTCTTATCCTCCTTTCGCTCACCTATGTGGGGTGGTGGGGGGCGCTGATCGACGGTGTGTTTCGGTTCGGCGGATTGTCGGCTGAAACCATCCTTTTCCGCAGCATCTATGGGGATGACGGGTTGTTTGGAAATATCGCCCGCATTTCTTCAAGCTTTGTTTTCATGTTTATCCTGTTCGGGGCTTTTCTGCTTCGTTCCGGGGCCGGTGATTTTATCATCGATTTGGCCCGCGCCGTGGCCGGCAGGATGATCGGCGGAGCGGGTTTGGTCGCCGTTTTTGCTTCAGGACTGACCGGCACCATTTCAGGCTCTGCCGTCGCCAATACGGCGTCCACCGGAGTCATCACCATTCCCTTGATGAAAAAGGCTGGTTTCCCCCCCAAGTTCGCGGCGGGTGTTGAGGCGGCGGCTTCGACAGGCGGGCAGCTAATGCCGCCGATCATGGGGGCGGGCGCTTTCGTGATGGCGAGCATCACGCAGATTTCCTACACCACCATTGTTCTCGTAAGCATTCTTCCTGCGATCCTCTATTTCGCCACCGTTGCTTTCTTTGTCCGGGTTGAAGCCCGGAAATATAACGTTCATGTGGTTGATGACGATGCGCCTTCCGCCAAAGAGGTCTTGAAGCGCGGCGGCTTGCCGTTCCTGCTTCCGGTCACCGTCCTGGTCGGGCTGCTGATCAACGGCTATACCCCAACCTTTGCCGCAGGCGGCAGTATTTTAGCGGTTATCGTTTCATCCTGGCTTACGCCCAACAAAATGGGTCCGAAAGCGATCTTGGAAGCTTTGGCTTTGGGAGCGCGCAATATGGTGATGACCGCCATATTGCTGTGCAGTGTCGGATTGGTGGTCAATGTCATCGCAACGGCGGGGATCGGGAATACTTTTTCACTGATGATCACCCAGTGGGCAGGGGACAGTCTGATCATCGCCATTACCTTGATTGCCTTGGCGTCGTTGGTGCTGGGCATGGGCTTGCCCGTAACGGCGGCCTATATCGTTTTAGGAACGCTATCGGCCCCGGCGCTTTACAATTTGATCGTCGATGCTCAGGCGGTTGAAGCTTTGGCCAACGGAGTGGTCAGCGACCAAGCCAAGGCGGTGTTTATGCTGGCGGCTCCCGAGAAACTAGCCGAAATTGGCCTTCCCATGACGTTGGCCGCCGCTCAGGCGCTTTACGATTCCATTTCACCGGACTTGGTTGGAACCCTCAGGGAAATGATGGTGGATGCCGATATGTTGGGCTTTGCCTTGTTATCGGCCCATCTCATTGTTTTTTGGCTATCTCAAGACAGCAATGTGACGCCGCCGGTATGTCTGACCGCGTTTACCGCTGCGGCGATTGCCAAAACCCGTCCCATGGCGACCGGGATGTCGGCCTGGCGAACCGCAAAAGGGCTGTATATCGTTCCCTTGTTGTTTGCTTATACACCGATAATCGGCGGCGAATGGTCCGAGGTTTTGGGAATTTTCTTCTTCTCGTTGTTGGGGCTTTATGCCCTGACTGGCGCATTGATGGGGCATTTGGAAACAAGGCTCAATGTCCTGTTGCGGCTCGTAGTCTTCGCTTGCGGAACGGCCCTTCTTTGGCCTTTGGGATGGGTGATCCATGGGGCCGTCGCCGTCGTTTTTGCAGGCATCGTCGTTCGGGATTGGCGGCGGGGACGAGGCCTTACGAATCCTGTTGGTTCTTAAAGGGTGAGTGAGTCATCAGGATGCGGATGTCCTGGTCTACTCCCTGGCGTTCGTCGGTAAGGAAACGGTCTACGGCGCGTTTGAAATTGGGGTCGAAAAGCCAGTGGGCGCTGTAGGTGTGAGTGGGCAAATATCCGCGCTGGATTTTATGCTCGCCCTGAGCGCCCGCTTCGACCCGGCGAAGGCCGTGCTCAATGGCGTAGTCGATGGCCCGGTAGTAACAGGCTTCGAAGTGGAGGAAGCGGTAGTCTTCGGTGCATCCCCAATAACGGCCGAAGAGCGTTTTGTCGCCAGTGAAATTGAGGGCGGCGGCGACCGTTTCATTGTCCCGTTCCGCAGCCACCAAAACAACCTTGTCGGCCATGGTTTCGCCGACTTTGAAAAAGAAATCCCGCGTCAGATAGGGCTCGCCCCATTTGCGTGATGACGTGTCCATATAAAACTTAAAAAACGCATCCCAGTGCCGCTCTTCAAGATCGGTCCCCGTCAGGGTCTTCAATTCGATACCATGCTGAGCCGTTTCACGCCGTTCTTTGCGGATGGCCTTCCGTTTGCGGGACGTGAGCGCTTCGAGGAAATTATCGAAAGATTGGTAGCCTTCGTTGATCCAATGGTATTGGTGGCCGGTGCGCTGGAGAAACCCTGTTTCACCGAGCAATTCCCAATCCGGTTTTTCAAGAAAGTTGAGGTGCACCGATGAGGCGCCGATTTGCTCGGCTAACTGAATCATGGCGCCAGCTAAAGCCTGCTTGAGGACTTTGGGTTCTTTGGCTTTTGGGTTGACCAACAGGCGTGGGCCGGTTGCCGGTGTAAAAGGGACTGCGCACAACAGCTTAGGATAATAGTGCCCGCCCGCCCGATGATAGGCGTCCGCCCAGGCCCAATCGAAAACGTACTCACCATAGGAGTGGCTTTTGACGTAAAGCGGGGCACAAGCGGCAAGGCCGCTATCGGACTCTTCGATGATCAAGTGCTGGGGGAGCCAGCCGGCTTGTGCGTTGACCGACTTGCTGTCTTCAAGGGCGGCCAGGAAGGCATGGCTCAGGAAGGGATTATCGCTACCGGCGCATGAATCCCACTCGGCGGGCTTTACCTCATGAATTGAGGTCAGGGTTTTTACGGCTATGGCGTCGCGTCCGTCAGGCATAGGACAGACATAAGGTGGCGGCTCGTCTATTCAATCTCGAAAATGCCATCGATTTCGACGGAAACGCCCAAGGGGAGGGTCGGCGCCCCTACGGCGGCGCGGGCGTGCTTTCCTTTGTCGCCGAAAACTTCGACCATGAGATCGGAGGCCCCGTTAATGACCTTGGGTTGGTCGGTGAAGTCGGGTGTGCAATTAACAAATCCGCCCAGTTTGACGACGCGCCGAACCCGGTCCAAGTCGCCATTGCAGGCTGCCTTGATCTGAGCGATCAGATTGAGCCCGCAGAGCCTGGCCGCCAGATATGCCTCTTCCGTCTCCATATCGTCGCCTACGGTGCCGACATGCTTAAGTTCGCCGTTTTCCAAGGTGATTTGACCTGAAACGAAAACCATGTTGCCGCTGATGACGTAAGGAACGTAATTGGCCGCCGGGGCGGCTGCTTCGGGTAAATTGATTCCCAGTTCCTTAAGGCGGGCGTCGATGGTTCCGGCCATATTTCGGCTCCTATGGATGTAAAAGGTTATGTTTGCCGTTGGGTAAAAAGTTGAACGATTGTAGGCTGCTTCCAACAAATCATCCACCAACGAATTGAGCAGCGAGGACGATACATAATGCGCGCTTGGGAATTGACCGAAAAGTTTGGGCTGGAAAATCTGCAACTTGTTGAAAAAGAGCGGCCGGAAATCGGGCCCGGCCAAGTTTGCGTCAAAGTTGGGGCCTCTTCGTTGAATTTCCGCGATCTCGTCGTCATCCAGGGTGCTTATGGGGCCCACATCAAAACGCCGCTTATTCCGTTCTCCGACGGAGCGGGAGAGGTTGTCGAGGTCGGCCCCGGTGTGACCCGGTTTAAACCCGGAGACCGGGTGGCCCCCATGTTCTTCCAAACATGGGCGGACGGCGAACCAAACGGGGAAAAACTGGCCGGAGCATTGGGCGGTCCGCTTAATGGGGCATTGACGGAGCATATGTTCGTCCGGGAGCAGGGGCTGGCCAAAATTCCCGAGAGTTACAGCTATGAAGAAGCCGCCTGTTTGCCCTGCGCCGCGCTCACCGCCTGGAGCGCCTTGATCGAGCAGGGCAACCTGCGGTCGGGAGAAACGGTGTTGGTGCAAGGGACCGGCGGTGTGTCTTTGTTTGCCCTGCAGATTGCCAAGGCCGCAGGCGCCAAGGTCATCATCACGTCGTCGAGCAACGAAAAGCTGGAACGGGCCAAAGCAATGGGGGCCGATGCCACGGTGAACTACAAGGAAAATCCCGATTGGCACAAGGCGATTAAACCCTACTGTGACGGTGAGGGCGTCGACCACGTTATCGAAGTGGGCGGTGCCGATACGCTTGAAAAGTCCGTGCGGGCCGTGCGGACGGGCGGAACAGTCAGTCTTATCGGGGTCTTGTCGGGCTCCATGGGTGAGTTTCCGCTTCCCTTGGTGCTGGTGCGTAACGTGCGCATCCAGGGCGTGACGGTTGGTTCGACAGCCGCTTTTGAGCGGATGGTGCGGTCTTTCGAACAAAACGGCATCAAGCCGGTGGTCGATAAGGTTTTTGACTTTGAACAGGCGCAGGAAGCCTTAGGCTACTTGAAGAGCGGCAAACACTTCGGCAAAGTGGTAATTAAGAATAACTAAATTGAAAAAGAGACCGCCATGGCGAAAGACGACGAGCTTAGGAAACTGCTAAGCGCTGCCGAAAAGGAAATTGTCTACCTGAGAGGGAAGATTGAAGAGTGTAATCGGACATTGGTCGTCGTCGTCGACTCACATGGGAAGCAGGAAAAAGAAATGGATGCCTTGAAAGTTCGAATTACCGAACTTGAAGGGCTGATCCACGTCTCCGACGAAACGCTTTCGGAAGCCATGATCGTCATGGGGGGGATGAGGGACGCCATAGACCGCCTAAAGCGGGATTCGGCCACGACGCTTGCGCGGGTGAAAAATACCCAATCCCATATGGAGTTGGCGGAGTCCTTGTTTGAATTGTCCGCCAAGGCCGACCTTTCCGAACAAGTGGAAGTGATTAACGAATACGCCAAGCAAATCGAGGCCCTTAGGGCCAAAACCAAGCCGAGGAAATAGGCGCGTGCCAAACGTCGCCTGGGAGGAAGTCCTTACCAAAAGGGAGATGGACCGTTTCGGCGGAGACGCCGGAGCCTATCTGTCAAAAGCCATAACCGATTTGGCGAAAAGCGGCCGTCCGTTTTGGTTGGGCTCAACAACGAATCCCGATGCCTGTTGCCAAGAGCAAAAATACGACAGCTGTGAAACGCTCTACGTTCTTCTGGAAACCAACCGTCCAGAGGTGATTGAAAAGACTGAAAAAGGTTTTGTTGGTTGGGCGAAAAGTGAATTTGGCGACCAGATTCTCAACGAAGGTCCGGGAGAAGGCGGCGTGGCGACGGGTGTGGGGCCGTTCTATTTCTTTATGATGGTTTGATCGAGAACAGAGGCGCCGTTAATTTTTACTGCGACCGACCCATTCATAGACGAGGTTGGCCTGAGGAGCACACTTCGAGCAACCATCACTACAGGCTTGATCGAGGGGGAGCTTTTTGATGCGGCCGTTGCGTTCCAGGACATCGAGCATTCCACGTAGAGCTTCGGGGTCCATTTCGAAGCGATAGGCCATATCCATCAGTGGGACCCGCTTGTGTTCCGCCAAGTAGTCGCGGACTTCGGATAAAATCATGGAGCCTCCTCTGCGGCGACATAGGCCCGAACGGCTTTGCGATGCCCCCACCAGCGCATGAACATGATCGCTGCGGCCAGGAGCCCTGCCATACTAGTCAGCCAAATTGTCGAATTGTTTGGGGCGCGGGAGAAAATAGCGGCTTGGTAAAAGATCGTCGCCGATATGTAGGCGAGTCCAGTACTCCAGGCGGCGACGAAAAGCGTCCAAATGCCGTCGCTTTCCCGATAGACAGCCGCCAGGGCGGCTGAACAAGGGGAGTAGAGAAGAATGAAAAGCAGGTAGGCGAAAGCGCCGGCCGCGCCGTCAAAGCGGTTCGCCATAGCGCCAAATGTACCGGAAGCGACTTTTTGAGCTTGAGCCGCGCTTTCCTGATCGCTGACGTCGCCAATATCGACGCCGATCGGATCGGCCCAGGTCCCCAGGGCGTTTCCCAGATTGGCCGGAATGGTTTGAAGCGCCGCAATCAAACTTGCTTGTATGCTGGGAGTTTCCTCTGCTCCCGCGGTTGCGGGGAAATCCGATGCGGCAAGCGAGGTATAGAGTGAATCCAGCGTTCCGACCACTGCTTCCTTCGCAAGAATTCCGGTGAAAATGCCAACGGTCGCGGGCCAGTTTTCCTCATCGAGTCCCATGGGCGAGAAAACCGGAGCGATGGTTCGTCCCACCGCGCTTAAAACCGACTTGCCGCTGTTTTCGTTGCCGAAGCTGCCATCGGTCCCAATTGCATTCAAAACGTTGAGCACCAAGACCATGGGAACAATCACTTTTCCCGCCTCGGTGACGAACGTATAGGTGCGCTCCCAAACTCTCGTCAAAACGCCCTTGGCGGTCGGCAGGTGGTAAGGAGGCAATTCCATAATGAAAGGCGAGGCCTCGCCTTTTAGCAGGGTGTTCTTCATGATCAACCCCGTCAGAACGGCAATGGCGATTCCAATCAGATACAGACCAAATACGATGTTTTGTCCGCCAACCGGGAAAAAGGCTGCGGCGAAAAGGGCGTAAACTGGCAGCCGGGCTCCGCAGGACATGAAAGGCGTCATGATGATTGTCATCAGGCGGTCGCGGTGGTTCTCAAGCGTGCGCGTCGCCATGATGGCCGGAACATTGCACCCAAAGCCGACAATCAGGGGGACGAACGATTTTCCGGGAAGTCCAATGGCCCGCATGGCCCGGTCCATGACGAAGGCCGCTCGGGCCATGTAGCCTGAATCTTCAAGCACAGAGAGAAACAGGTAGAGAAAAGCGATCACTGGAATAAACGTTGCGATCACCTGAATGCCGCCGCCAATTCCATCGGCCAACAATAAGACGGCAATTTCCGGCAGTCCGAGTGATTCCAGTAGCGATCCTGCACCTTCGACGAAGACTGCGCCAAAAGCGATATCGAAAAAATCGATGAATGAACCGCCCACATTGATGGTGAACATAAACATCAGATACATAACGGCGAGAAACACCGGAATGCCAAGAACCCTGTTCAGCACGATGTGGTCGATCTTGTCCGAACGGTGGCGTGAAATCTCGGCTGGACGGGCGACCACGTCGAGCACCACGTCATGGGCGAAGTCGTAGCGGCCGTCGGCCAGCAGAATATCAACGTCGTCCGACAAGTCATCCCGTAGCGCAATCAGCGTTTCTTCCGACACCAAGGCTTCGTCGACGATTTGGCGGGCGAGACCGTCCCCTTCGATAAGCCGGGACGCTAGCCAGCGTGGGTCGCTTCCGTCGGCCTTGGCTGTACTCGCAACGGTGGGCTGGAGAGCGGAAATACCGGCTTCCAAGGTTTCATCATAACGGAAGGTGGCTGTCGGAATGGGATGCGATTCGGCGGCAGTGTGAATGAGGTTTTTTAACTGATCGATACCATGAGACTTTGTCGCGACCGCAGGAACAACGGGACATCCCAAACGTTCCGCCATGGCTTGCGTATCGATTTTCATGCCCATCGATTCGGCCGTGTCGATCATATTGACGACCACAATCATCGGCTTGCGCATTTCGATGAGTTGGGTGGTCAAATATAAATTTCGTTCAAGATTGGAGGCATCAACGATGTTGACGATGAGGTCCGCTTCGTTGTCATGGACGAAGTCGCGGGCAATCTTTTCATCCAACGAAACGTCTTCGTTTGTAACATCCAGAGAATATGTGCCGGGGAGATCTATAACGGTAAACGGAGTTCCGTGGTGATTAAAAGCACCAATTTTGCGTTCAACCGTTACCCCCGGCCAATTGCCGACCTTTTGTTTTGCCCCGGTTAAGGCATTGAATAAGGTTGTCTTGCCAGCATTGGGGTTGCCGACGACGCCGAGAGTAAAGTGATTCGTCATGGAAGGAGCTAGCTTCTTTCGATGCGAAGAGCCGAAGCTTCGTCCTTGCGAAGACTCAGTTTAAAGCCGCGTAACTTAATTTCAACCGGGTCGCCCATGGGGGCTACGCGGGTGACACTGAAGGGGGTGCCGGGAGTCAGCCCCATTGAAAGGAGCTTTCTGCGATAGCTCCGTCCACCATCTTCAAAACCGGTAACTTTACCGTTCTCTCCAACTTTCAGCTCTCTCAAGGTCATTTGATCGTCTCAGCGTTTAAGGGCTGTTGTGAAATATTAGTTTTTACTTATACAAAATTCGCTTCGAGAAAGATAGTCAGAATTACTCTCAACCTCAAATGATTTTGGTTAAGCGGAATAGGAAGGGAAAATCCAAACTTGGCGTCTGTACTTGTGAAACTGAGTAGGGACAGGGCCTATTTGTTTCTTGGGGGACGAAAAAGAAAAAAGCCCCCGCCGAATAATTCGACGGGGGCTTTTTTAGCGGCGCGGGCGCTCGGGCTATTGGTCGGTGCCGGGAGCGCCTTATGTGAAGGCCGCTGCTCCTAAATTGTTTAGGAACAGCCGCTGGTGGCGCCGCAGGTCACGCATTTGAGGCAGGTGCCATTGCGGACCAATGTCATGTTGCCGCATTCCTCACAAGGGTCGCCTTCATAACCCCGCATTTTGGCTTCGCGGATTTGTTCGAGTTTGGTGTCGGTTTGTTCGAAAACATTGACCTCCGCGGGAATGGCGACGCTGGGTTCAAGCTCGGTGGTTTCCGAGGATGCTGCCAGGGAGCCGCCCCCCGAAGAGGACGTACCGGAATTTGCCGCGACAACCGTGGTGCCGCCGCTGCCGTTACCATTGCCGCGTCCGTGACCGTCGCCGCCCGCCAGTTGGAAGACCGGGAAGTTGCCGCGGAGATACCCTTGTGAAGCAACCCGTTCGATGGGTGAGACATATTCGTCACCAGGCAGATCGCCTTCGGTGTTGCCGCGGCCCAAGCTACCCGGATCCAGATCGCCCGGTTGGACGTGGGCCAAATCGTTGCGGCCCAGGTAGGAGATCGCCAATTCGCGGAACAGATAGTCGAGAATGGAGGTCGCCATCTTGATCGTATCGTTGCCTTCGACGATGCCCGAAGGATCGAAGCGCGTGAAGGTAAAGGCTTCGACGTATTCTTCCAGCGGCACGCCGTATTGCAGGCCGATGGAAATCGCGATGGCGAAGTTGTTCATCAAGCTGCGGAAGGCCGCGCCTTCTTTGTGCATGTCGATGAAGATTTCGCCGAGGCCGCCGTCGTCGAATTCACCGGTACGGAGATAGACCTTGTGGCCGCCGACGATGGCTTTCTGCGTATAGCCTTTGCGGCGATGCGGGAGCTTACGACGCTGGGCGATAAACTTCTCAACAACCTTCTCGGCGATGATTTCAGCCTGTTTGGTGGCCGGTTGTTCGGCGACCTCATCGGCTAGATCGTCATCTTCTTCAAGGGTTTGTGCGCTGAGCGGTTGAGAGAGTTTAGAGCCGTCCCGGTAGAGCGCGTTGGCCTTCAGACCCAACTCCCAAGAAAGCATGTAAGCTTGCTGGCACTCCTCAACCGTCGCCGTGCTGGCCATATTGACGGTTTTGGAAATCGCGCCCGAGATGAACGGCTGAGCCGCAGCCATCATACGGATATGGCTTTCCACCGAAAGATACCGTTTGCCTTTCCGACCGCAGGGGTTGGCGCAATCGAACACGGGAAGGTGCTCGTCCTTGAGATAGGGGGCGCCTTCAAGTGTGCCGGCACCGCAGACGAAGGTGTTCGCCGCTTCAATTTCATCAGAAGAGAAACCGAGTTCGGAGAGCATATCGAACGAGAAATCGTTCAATTGCGCATCGGTGAAGCCCAGTTTTTCTTTGCAGAAATCGGCGCCGAGGGTCCACTTGTTGAAGACGAACTTGATATCGAAAGCATCCTTGATTGCGGCTTCGATCTTATCAATCACTTCGTCGGTAAAGCCCTTCGCCTTAAGCGCCGAATGACCAATGCCCTGTGCTCCGGCCAGCGTGCCGCGACCGACCGTGTAGTTGATGATTTCGGAAATCTGGCTTTCCGTGTAGCCCAACTTCATGAGTGCTGCCGGAATGGTGCGGTTGATGATTTTGAAATAACCGCCACCCGCGAGTTTCTTGAATTTTACCGTCGCAAAGTCGGGCTCGATTCCTGTGGTGTCGCAATCCATGACCAGGCCAATCGTACCGGTCGGCGCGATAACGGAGACCTGTGCGTTCCGGTAACCGTGTAGTTCCCCTTGTTCCAGGGCGCGGTCCCAACTGGCGCGCGCTGCGAGAACCAGTTCCGGGTCGGGGCAGTTGGCGTTGTCGAGCGGAACCGGCAGGACGTCGAGCCCCTTGTAGTTCTTTTTCTCGCTGTATGCCGCATTGCGGTGGTTGCGGATGACCCGCAGCATCGACTCTTTGCTCTTTTCGTGCCCCGGGAATGCTCCCATCAAACCGGCCATTTCGGCCGACGTGGCGTAGGCGACACCGGTCATAAGAGCCGTAATTGCACCGCAGTAGGCGCGGCCTTCTTTACTGTCGTAAGGAATGCCGGAGGCCATCAGCAGGCCGCCGATGTTGGCATAGCCGAGACCGAGAGTGCGGAATTCGTAGGACAGTTGGGCGATTTCCGGAGACGGGAACTGTGCCATCAGAACGGAAATTTCAAGCGAGATCGTCCAAAGACGCACGGCATGTTCAAAAGCCGGGATGTCGAACCGCTCTTCTTCGCCGAGGAAAGTCATCAGGTTCAAAGAGGCCAGGTTGCAGGCCGTGTCGTCGAGGAACATATACTCAGAACACGGGTTGGAGGCATTGATCCGTCCGGATTCAGGGCAGGTGTGCCAATCGTTGACTGTGGTATCGAACTGAAGACCCGGATCGGCGCAGGCCCAGGCGGCGGAACCGATTTGATCCCACAGTTCCTTGGCTTTGATCTTTTTGACCGGCTTGCCCGAGGTTCTGCTGATCAGTTCCCAATCGCCGTCTGCGATCACTCTTTTCAGAAACTCGTTGGTTACCCGTACCGAGTTGTTAGAGTTTTGTCCCGCAACGGTCAGGTAGGCTTCCGAATCCCAGTCCGTGTTGTAGGTCGGGAATTCGATTTCGGTAAAGCCCTGTTTTGCGAACTGGATGACCCGTTGGATGTAGTTTTCCGGGATCAACACTTTGCGCGCGGCAATCACCGCTTTCTTAAGAGCTTTGTTTTTGCGTGGGTTGAAACGACCTTCGCCGTCGCACTTGTCGCCGCAATCACAGCCGTCTTCGGCGCAAGCGGCCATGATTTCGTTAAGGTGTTTGTTGGCGAGCTGTGAGCCGGCAACCAGGGCCGCGACTTTCTGCTCTTCTGTCACCTTCCAAGTAACGAATTCTTCGATGTCCGGGTGATCAACGTCGACGATCACCATTTTTGCCGCCCGGCGGGTCGTGCCGCCCGACTTGATCGCGCCCGCCGCCCGGTCGCCAACCTTAAGGAAACTCATTAGGCCGGAGGACTGGCCGCCGCCCGACAGGGACTCGCCGGAGCCGCGTAGGTTTGAGAAGTTGGTGCCGGTGCCCGAGCCATACTTAAACAGACGGGCTTCGCGGACCCAAAGATCCATGATGCCGCCGTCGTTGACCAGGTCGTCGCCGACGCTTTGAATAAAGCAAGCGTGGGGTTGCGGGTGTTCATAGGAAGACTTGGAGCGCACAAGTTTGCCGGATTCGAAATCGACGTAATGGTGTCCCTGGGACGGACCGTCGATGCCGTAGGCCCAGTGCAGCCCGGTGTTAAACCATTGCGGCGAATTGGGGGCACCCATCTGGCTGCACAACATATAGCGCATCTCGTCATAGTAGGCCTGTGCGTCCTGCTCCGAATCGAAGTAGCCGCCTTTCCAACCCCAGTAGGTCCAGGTGCCGGCCATTCGGTCAAAAACCTGCTTGGCGCTGGTTTCTCCGGTGTAGCGTTCTTCCGGATCCAGTTTGCTCAATGCCTTTTTGTCGGGCTCGTGCCGCCACAGCCATTCGGGAATATCCTTCTCCCGGACCGGCTTGCTCGCAGCGGGAACGCCAGCCTTGCGGAAATACTTTTGCGCAATGACGTCACAGGCGACCTGAGACCAGGATTCCGGAATCTCGACGTTTTTCGCCTGAAAAACGATCGATCCGTCGGGATTCTTAATTTCGCTGGTAGCGGAACGGAATTTGATGGAGTCGTAAGGGCTGGCCCCCGGTTTCGTGAAGTGACGGCTAATGCGCATATTGGTCCCCCTGGGTCCTTCGCAAAGGAGAGTGAATGTACTGGATCGGCTTTCCGCTCCGCCTGTGGCGCCTTCCCTGAACCCCACAAACCCACGAGAGCCCCGTAGATATGGTGTGCAGAACGTCTTAACCGCTACAAAATGTAGTTCAGCCTAATTTCGGTTGCAACAACATATTGGGTCAAAAAAGTTAAAAAAACCCTTGAAACGTACACCATATAGTGTTCCCCCGCAGAAACCCTTGGGATAGGGCTGTGGATACTGCGAGCGATGTCTCAATCTGGACGTTTGGCTGTTTAAACGACATGCTTATAGTGGGGGGAATCGACGGATAGCGCAAAAAGGTGTCTTTGTTTTTATTTCTACTTGGCAGATCGCTTTTCGCGTTACAGGATGGAACAGGACCGGGGTCCAACGTTGGTGGATCGGGGGGTAACTGGAGAGACTATCGGTGGTGTCTCCCAAAAAGACTAGAGGCCCAAAATAAGATGAAAATCGTCATCATTGACGACAATCAGACAAACGTTCTGTTGCTCCAGCACCTTGTCGCGCGGTTAGACGGGTGTGAACCGATTCCTTTTACCGAACCCGTAGAAGCCTTTCAGTGGTGCGGCGACAACGATCCCGACATAATTATCATCGACTATATGATGCCGGAAATGGATGGCCTGGATTTCATCGGTAAGTATCGAAGCGGTGGGGCTAATTCGGATATTCCCATCGTCATGGTTACCACGGCCGACCTCAAGGAGGTTCGCTACGAAGCTTTAAAGCGTGGAGCAACTGATTTTTTGACCAAGCCGGTCGATACCACGGAATTTACGGCCCGCGTGACCAATCTCCTGTCGCTTCGGCGCAGTAAAAAGATGGTCGAAGACCGGGCGGTGCTTTTGGCCGGAGAGGTCAAAAAGGCAACATCGGAAATTATCGAGCGCGAGAACGAAGTTATCATGCGGCTGTCGAAAGCTGCGGAGTTTCGGGACCCTGAAACCGGTGAACATATCATCCGCATGGCCAACTATTCCCGTCTCATTGCCGAGTCCCTGAGACTTCCCGAAGACGAATGTGACGTGATTTACCGGGCGTCTCCCATGCACGACGTTGGGAAAGTTGGAATCGGCGACCAAATTCTACTGAAGCCAAGCAGGCTGACGGCTGAAGAGTTTGATGCGATGAAGGCGCATACGTCGATCGGATATGCGATTCTCCAAGATAGCCCTTCCAAGCTGATGCAGATCGCTGCGGAAATTGCGCACAGTCATCATGAGCGATGGGACGGCCAAGGCTATCCGAAAGGTTTGGCTGGGGAGGAAATTTCGCTAATCGGACGAATCGTCGCCGTCGCCGATGTCTTCGACGCATTGTGTTCCGCGCGGCCCTATAAAGAGCCGTGGCCCATTGAAAAAGCCAAGGCCTACATTGTCGAAAACTCCGGAACACACTTTGATCCCAAGTGTGTTGATGCGTTTCTCGACGTTTTCGATAAGGTGATGGAGATCGCCGATCAGTACAAGGATTAGCCCTGTCTGTTTTGTCGTCTATGGACTGGACGCAGCGCTTCCGAAATGTAATATTGGCGCCGCCGAGAAGCCCCGCCTCTGGCGAGGGCTTTCGCATTGGATATCACGATAGGGAATGCGCCGTTTTTCAGGCCGCATTCACGAAGCTCGGAGTGCTTATTTAAATGAGCCTTAGCACAACGTTGTTCACTCTCTTTTGCGGAGAGTTGGTTGGTACCGACGAATTCGGAAACAAATACTACCGCAACACCAAGAAACGCTATGAGCGTCATGGCCGCGAACGCCGGTGGGTTGTGTTCAAAGGATCTGATGAAGCCTCGAAAGTGCCGCCTGAATGGCACGCTTGGCTGCACCATACCGTTAAAGAGCCACTGACCGAACAGGCCGCGCAGGCGAAGGAATGGCAAAAAATCCACCTTCCCAACATGACGGGGACCAAAACCGCTTACCGGCCTTCGGGGCACGATGCCGTGGGCGGACATAGAGCGGCGGCCAATGGCGACTATCAAGCCTGGACCCCAGGCAACTGACCACTCGCAAAAAAGCGCGGCTGAAACCGCGCTTTTTTTAAGGGAGCAATCAGATGATTAGGCGAGACGATATTCTAGAGCCTGTCGTTGGCGGCATCGTTCTGTTGGTCGTTGCCTTGATGATTGCGTTCTCCTATGGCGAAAAGAAAGTTGAAGGGGCCGTTGACGGCTATCCTGTGCAGGCTTCATTCAGCAAGGTGGATGGTTTGTCGGAAGGCGCTGAAGTGCAATTGAGCGGGATTCGCGTTGGCACGGTAGCGTCTCAACAATTGAACAACTACTACCGCGCCAATTTGACACTCATGATCGATTCCGGCGTTAAGTTGCCCCTGGATACCTCTGCTGCGATTCATACCGACGGTGTGTTCGGTGGAAAGTACGTCGTTTTGGAGCCTGGGGGCGAATATGACATGATCCAACCGGGAGGCACCATCGAGTTTACTCAAGGCTCCGTGGTTGTCGAAGACCTGTTGGAACTGATTATTGCGCAGGGCAGAGCCCGCCTTGCGAAATCCAAAGAAGAGTAGGGGATGAGGCTGTAAATGGGACGCTCTCTGGTTGAAACGGTTATGGGTGCCGTGGTTCTCGTTGTCGCATTGGGTTTTGTGATCTTCGCCTACGAAATGGCCCAAGTGAAGACGATTGACGGCTACCAGGTCAAAACGGCTTTCGCCAAGGTCGGTGGGCTTAATAAAGGCGCTGAAGTGCGAATCAGCGGAATCAAGGTTGGGAACGTTGCTGAATTGACGCTTGATCCGGAAACCTATGATGCCGTTGCGATCCTGAGTATTCGGCCAGACGTCAAATTACCCATGGATACGGTGGCGTCGATTGCCAGCGCCGGAATGCTGGGCGACAAATACGTTCGGTTGGAACCCGGCAATTCGAAAGAAATAATTGAGGCGGGAGCCGGTATCGCCAAAACCAAAGACTACCGTTCTTTGGAAGATCAGGTCGGCGACATTATTTTCCTTGCGACGGGAGGGGACGAGGCGAACTAAATGCCGGCGTTCTTGGTTTAGCGGTTATGTCAATTTTCCTTTCGGTTCGAAAACTGGCTCGGTTCATTGCCGCCGCGATCATTTTGCTGCCGTTTCCTGCGTTGGCCGAGAGTTATGACACCGCCGTCCTGCAGGGTCTCGACAAGGTGACGGCCCGTGTCAGCGAATTTGAAGCGCCGGTCGGCCGGACGGTTAGATTCGGCACGCTGGAAATCGTCGTTCGGCACTGCGACAAACGACCGCCCGAGGAGCCGCCGGAAAGTGCGGCATTTCTCGATGTTTGGGAAGTTCGACCGGGAGAGCCGGCGCGGAGCGTATTCAGGGGGTGGATGTTCGCATCAAGTCCGGCTTTGTCGGCGATGGAGCACCCGGTCTATGACGTATGGGTACTGGGCTGCGTCAACAGAGAATCCAGCTCGCTTTCCAATTCCGGGGTTTCTGGGCCGGAATAAAAGCGGCAGGAAAGATTGAGTGCCTTGTTCAGCCGCTGTTTGTATACGGCTCTTGGGATTTCGACGGCTCCTAAAGTTCTTAAGTGGGAGGTGACGAATTGAGTGTCCAAAAGCACGAAACCACTGAACCGCAACCGGGCGACTAAATGAACGAGAGCAACCTTTGAGGCGTCCGTTTGCCGGGAGAACATGCTTTCGCCAAAAAAAACGCCGCCTAAGGAAACACCATAAAGGCCGCCAGCCAACTGTCCTTGATGCCAAGCCTCAACGCTATGGGCAAACCCCATTTGATGAAGCCCGGTATAAAGCCGGATAATTTCCGAATTGATCCACGTATCTTCCCGGTCGTCCGCCGTCGCCGCGCATCCAAGCATCACTTCGGTAAATGCGCTATCACAGCGGATGTCGAAACGACGCTTCCGTACGGTTTTCCTGAGACTGCGCGATATATGGAGGCCGTCGAGCGGGATAATCCCCCGCTCATCTGGATCAACCCAGAACAATTGCTCGTCATCTCTGCTTTCCGCCATGGGAAAAACACCCGAAGCGTAAGCGTGTAATAGAAGTTCTGGGGTCAGCTCCGTCATGGAAACCTATGGGCGGCGTCAGTCCTTGCCGTCGACGAACCCTTCCAGCCAATGAATGTCATAGTCGCCGTTCATAAAGTTGTCGT
>Ga0209475_10002217_pt1 | contig 20422 bp, 24 predicted proteins | sample tdDd471_FD_187128 | JGI IMG/M metagenome (GOLD analysis project Ga0209475, IMG submission 187128) | Marine sediment microbial communities from the Atlantic coast under amendment with organic carbon and nitrate - tdDd47.1 (SPAdes)... | ecosystem: Environmental > Aquatic > Marine > Coastal >... | reverse complement strand
ACTCGGCGGACGCGCCCGAGACCCTGTGCCCGTGGCCGTTCGAGCGCGCCTTCGTCTCGTCCGACCTGCGGGTGGTGCCGTGCTGCACGATCGGCAACCCGGACGTCTACCAGATCGGCGCCGCACTCGATCGGGAGGATCCGGAGAGCTTCACCCGGCACTGGCGGGGCGAGGACTTCGTGGCGTTCCGCAAGGCGCACCTGGAGGGCCGGATCCCGGACATCTGCAAGGCCTGCTACGCCGACCCGGAGTAGCGAAGCGCCCGCCAGCGTGACACTCTGCCGCCCGGAAATCGGCAGATCGCGAGGGCGTCATGAACGAGATGACCACCGTCGGCTTCACCGAGATGAAGCACGGCACCCGGGCCGACTACGAGCTGCTCGCCCGCCACGAGGACGAGTACGCGGCCGGTACCGCGGACCGGTTGCTCGAGCAGCTGCGAAAGCTCGCCGACGGCCTGTCCGGCTACCGGATCAGCCGGTTCGGGCATTCCATCCAGTCGGCGGCCCGGGCCGAAGCCGACGGCGCCGACATCGACTGGATCGTCGCCGCGCTGCTGCACGACATCGGCGACGAGTTGGCGCCGCACAACCACGACAGCATCGCCGCCGACATCATCCGCCCCTACGTCCGCGAGCAGGTGAGCTGGGTGGTCCAGCACCACGGCATCTTCCAGATGGTCTACTACGCCCACCACTACGGGCGGGACCCCGAGGCCCGCCGGAAATACGCCGATAACCCCTACTACCAGGACGCCGTCGACTTCTGCGAGCGCTGGGACCAGGCGAGCTTCGACCCGGACTACGAGAGCCCGCCGCTCGAGCACTTCGCCCCGATGGTCCGCGAGGTGTTCGCCCGCCCGGCCTGGGACGAGACGGTGCTGCGCAAGGGCGAGCGCGAGCCGCTGGTGCGGTAGGACGGCGGTTCGATGCGGATCCTTGCGGAGATCCTGGTCCAGTTCCTCCAGCACTGGATCCTGCGGCGGTTCCCGGTCCTGTTCGACGTGTTCCTCGTATCGTCGGCCGCGGCGGCAATGATCGCCGGCGTGGCGGCGTTCCAGGCCGACAGCGCCGTTGCGGGCACGCTCCTCCTCGCCGGCGGTTTGATCGCCGCAGGGGTCGCCGTCCTGTCCTGCCGCGCGCGGTGGCGAGCCAGGAGTTCGAACGGCTGAGATCCGTGACGCGGGGTCCCGGGTCGCGCTTCGCTTGCCCGGGATGAGGACCAAGAAGGGTGCACGCAACTCAGCCTCATCCCGGCCCAAGCGCAGCGGAGAGCCGGGACCAACGTCTCGGCCGGCGACGTGCACCGCCCTGCCCGCTACGCCACCGTCACGCCGCCGCGTTCCAGCCGCGCGAGCTTGTCCGGGTTGCGCATGATGTAGATGCCGTCGACACGGCCGACCGCGTCGTAACCGAAGCTGACCGCCGCCACCACGCCGCCGTCGCCATCGAGCAGCAGCGCGCCGAGGCCGCCGTTGATCTCGGCCGGCTGCCACCGGTAGGCGGCCCAGAAGTCCCGCAATGGCCCGGTGACGAAATCGAGCACGCGCTGCGGGCCGCTCAGGATCTGCCCGACCGCCGTCGCCTTGCCGCCGCCGTCGGCGCTGAGCGCGATGTCGTCCGCCAGCAAGGCAGAAAGCCGGTCGGTGTGACCGGTGTCGAGGGCGCTGCGGAACGCCGCCAGCAGCGCCTCCTGGCGTTCTGCCGAGGCCACGTATCGGGTTGCCGGGCGTTCGATGCCTGCCCGCGCCCGCGACACCAGCTTGCGGCACGCCGGCTCCTGCACGCCGAGAACCGCCGCAACCTCTTCGTACGGCCGGTCGAAGATGTCATGCAGCAGGTAGGCGGCCCGCTCCTTCGGGCTCAGCCGTTCCAGCAGCAGCAGGAACGCGGTCGACAACGACGACGCCAGCTCGAGCGACGACTCGGGCGTCTCGTCGGTCGCCGTGTGCACCGGCTCCGGCAGCCAGGTGCCGACATAGTCGACACGCTGGCGCCGGGCCGCCTTCAGCAGGTCGAGGCAGCGCCGGGTGCAGACCGCGGTCAGCCATGCCGCCGGGCTTTCGATCGCCGCGTGCTCGGCGTTCCGCCATTTCAGGTAGGTGTCCTGGACCGCATCCTCGGCCTCGGCCAGCGAGCCGAGGATGCGGTAGGCCAGCCCGAGCAGCCGCCGGCGGTTGTCCTCGAACGGGACGGTATCGTCGGGCAGCGTCATGTCAGTGCGCCGAGACCTGGATGCGGTTCCACAGGTTGATCATCGCAACGGTGGCGGTCAGCGCGCCGATCTCCGGCTCGCTGAAATGCTCGCGCAGCTCGGCCCGCAACGCCCCGTAGTCCGTTCGGCGATCGATCGAGGTCAACGCCTCTGTCCAGGCCAGGGCGGCGCGCTCGGCGGCCGTGAAGTCGCCGACGTGGTCCCAGACCACCACGCGGTCCAGGCGGTCGCTGGTCTCGCCGTCCTCGCGCGCCTCGCGGGTGTGCATCTTGACGCAGAAGGCGCAGCCGTTGATCTGCGAGGCCCGCAACTGCACGAGGTGGTGGACGGTGCGGTCGAGTCCGCCGGTGTCGATCACCGGATGCACCTGCGCGAAGGCCCGCAGGATATCGGGAACGGCCTCGACGTAGTTTACGGGGCGGGTCGGGTTCATGAGTGGCTCCATCATCCGAAACATACCGATACCTGCATGACGATTGGACCGGCCCGTGTGTGACATCGTCGACGCACGCTTCGGAGTTCATGCCGCGGACATGCCGCGGACATGTCGCGATCCCACCTGCTTCGGCGTGGACGGCACGGATGGTCCGTCGCCCCCACCTCAGACGAGAGGATCGGTGTCATGAACACCCGTATCATTCTGCCGGTGGCCGCCGGCCTGATGCTGGTCGGCAATGTCGCCTTCGCCCGCGGGGACTTCCCGGCTCCCGAGCCGCATGACGGCCAGGGCATCGTGCAGGCCGAGGCCGCGCTCGCGCCGTACGATCACTGCATGGCGCTGCAGAAGCAGTTCGACGAGGCCGCGAAGACCCACGGCACCGCCGCGAAGGCTGGGGATGCCAAGGCGCTCCGCGCCTCGGCCGGCAAGCTGTGCGGCGGCAACCAGTTCCAGGAGGGCATCCGGGACATGCGCCTGGCGCTGTTCGACATCGGCGTGACGCCGCAGAGCTGACGAGCCGCGACCGGCCGACGCCCCGTACCGGAACACCGACCGGGGCGCCGGCCGTCGCCGCCAACGCGGCGCCACGATCCCACCAACATCCCGACACCTTTCGGTCGCGCAATCCGGTTCGTGGATGGCACGGATGGTCCGTCGCCCCCACGTCTCAGGAAAGGACCTGGTGTCATGAACACCCGCTTCATCGTGCCGGCCGTCGCCGGCTTGATGTTGTTGAGCCCTGCCGCCTTCGCCGCCGGTTCCGCGTCGGCCCCGCAGCCCCAGGGCGGTGCCACGAAGGTGTCGGCCGCCGATCACTGCATGGCTTTGCAGAAGCAGTTCGACGAGGCCGTGAAGACCCACGGCAAGGCCGCGAAGATCAAGACCGCGCGCGAGCTGCGCACCGAGTCAGACAAGCTCTGTGCCAGCGATCCCAAGGCCGGGACCAGGAAGATGACCCAGGCCCTGCGCGATCTCGGCGTGAAGCCGAAGGGCTGATCCGCGAGGGCGGCCGGCGCCCGCGACAGGACGCCGGCCGTCGCCGCATTCCGCCCCTGAGTCCCACCTTCATTAACGCGAATTCATGAAACCGGCCAACGAACGCCAAAATCGGGCACCAGCTAGTTCCGGCGTGGGAGGAGCGGATGGTCCGCCCCCACGATCCAGGAAAGGATACGGTGCCATGTACGCCCGTTTCGTCACGCCGGTGGTTGCCGGCCTGATGGTCCTCAGCACTGCCGCCTATGCCGCCGGTACCGGCTCGCAGGTCGAGCAATACGGCAGGGGTGGCCAGATGAGAGCCGCCACCCTGATCGAGCCCTACGATCACTGCGTGGCGCTGCAGCAGCAGTTCGACGACGCCATGCAGGGCGGCAGCAAGACCGCCATGACCCAGCAGGCCAGCGAGCTGCGGACCGACGCCGGCAAGCTGTGCGGCGGCAACCAGCAGGAAGCCGGCATCAGGAAGATGCAGCAGGCCCTCGCCGACATCGGGGTGACCCCGAAGCCGATGGACTGATGCGAGCCACGCGACCGGCGCCTGCCCGCGGGCGCCGGTCAATTCTCGGCGTAGTGCCGGAGCCTCTCGGCCAGCGCCGCCGGCAGCGGCAGCCCGCGAACCTCCGGGCCCGTGCTGGCATAGGCCAGGACCTGGACCATCGCGAACTTCTCCGCGCCGGCCACCGACCCGACGACCGCGACCGTGAAAGCCTTGGTTCCGACCTTGAGGACCCTCAGCTCCAGGTCCAGCGCATCGCCCTGGAACAGCGGTCCCTTGAAGTCGACCTCGAGCCGGACCGTCGGCACCCCGCGCTTCTCCCGGCCGTGCATCCGCGGCCAGGGACAGTCGAGGGCCTCGGCGAAGAAGTCCTCGACCAGCCGGTTCACCATCATCAGCATGCGCGGGTAGAACCCGATGCCGGCGGGATCGCAGTCCTCGAAGCGGACCGGCACGGTCTTGCGGAAGGACGCCATCCCGGTCAGTCCGGGTCGGGAATCAGGGCGGTCGCCTCGATCTCCAGCCGCGCCGCCGGTTCGACCAGCCCGCTGACACCGAGCACCGCCATGGCCGGGAAGTTGCGGCCGATCACCTCGCGATAGGCCGCCCCCAGCGCCGGCAGGCTGCTCCGGTACTCCTCGAGATCCACCACATACCAGGTCAGGCGGATCAGGTGCTCCGGCCCGGCACCGCCGGCGGCCAGGATCGCCACGATGTTCTCGAAGATCTGCCGGGCCTGGGCGACGAAGCCGTCGGCGAACCGCTCCTGCGAATCCCAGCCGACCAGCCCGCCGGTGACCAGCACCGTGCCGCGCCCCATCATGCCGTTCGAGTAGCCCCTCGGGCGCGGCCAACCCTCGGGATTGAGGGTCGTCGGACGATCCGGCCCCGGTACCGGCTTGCGCAGATCCATGCGATCTCTCTCCTTCTCAGGCGGCGCCGCGCGCCTGCTGCTCGGCGATCATGCGCAGCTCGAAGCGGCGCAGCTTGCCGGTGTCGGTCCGCGGCAGGGCGCCGACATACTCTATCGCTCGCGGGTACTTGTAGGGGGCGATCTCGGCCTTGACGTGGTCCTGCAGGGCCCTGGTCAGCGCCGCGTCGCCGATATGCCCGGGCTTCAGCACCACGAACGCCTTCACGATCGATCCCCGGTCCGGGTCCGGCTGGGCGACCACCCCGCACTCGGTGATCGCCGGGTGCGACAGCAGGGCCGCCTCGACCTCCGGTCCGGCGATGTTGTAGCCCGACGACACGATCATGTCGTCGGAGCGCGCCTGGTACCAGAAATAGCCGTCCTCATCCATCCGGTAGGTGTCGCCGGTCAGGTTCCAGCCGTCTTGAACGTAGTTGCGCTGGCGATCGTCGGCGAGATAGCGGCAGCCGGTCGGGCCGCGCACCGCCAGCCGGCCGACCTCGCCCGGCGGCAGGGTCTCGCCGTCCGGGCCGACGACCCTGGCCTGGTACCCCGGAACCACCTTGCCGGTCGCCCCCGGCCGGATCTCGTCCAGGGTCGCGGAGATGAAGATGTGCAGCATCTCGGTGGCGCCGATGCCGTCCTGGATCCTAATGCCGGTCGCCGCGTACCAGTCGTCCCAGGTCGGCTTCGGCAGGGTCTCGCCGGCCGACACGCACTTGCGCAGGCACGCGATGTCGCGCCCGGCCAGCTTGCCGAGGATCGCCCGGTAGGCGGTCGGCGAGGTGAAGCAGACCGTCGGCCGCCAGGTCTCGATGGCGTCCAGCAGCTGGTCGGGCGCCGCCTTCTCCAGCAGCACCGCCGACGCGCCGACCCGCATCGGGAAAAGCACCAGCCCGCCGAGCCCGAAGGTGAAGGCGAGCGGCGGCGAGCCGATGAACCGGTCGTCCGGGTCCGGCTGCAGCACATGCTTCGAGTAGGCGTCGCAGATCGCCAGCATGTCGCGGTGGAAGTGCATGGTGCCCTTCGGCTCGCCCGTCGTGCCGGAGGTGAAGCCGATCAGGCAGACGTCGTCGCGCGCCGTATCGACAGCCTCGAAGCTGTCGGGCTTGCTCGCCATCCGGGCCTCCAGCCCGTCGGCCCCGCCGGTCGAGAAGTAGGCGACCCGCTTCAGCCGCGGGGTGCGGGCCAGGGTCTTCTCCATCTCGTCGGCCAGCCGGGCGTCGCACAGCGCCAACGCGATCTCGGCCTTGTCGACGATCTTGGCGAGCTCGACCGCCCGCAGCAGCGGCATGGTGCAGACCGCGATCCCGCCGGCCTTGATCACGGCGAACAGTGCGGCGGTCATGGTCGGGTTGTTGGCCGAGCGGATCAGCACCCGGTTGCCCGGCACCATGCCGAGATCCTCGACCAGCACCCGGGCCATCCGGTTCACGGTCCTCTGGAACTCGGCATAGCTGATCGGGCCGTCCGGCGTGACGAACAGGGTGCGATCGCCCCGCCCCTCGGTCACGTGCCGGTCCAGGAACTCGACCGCGCAGTTGATCCGCTCCGGATAGCGCACGTCCTCGATGTCGAAGAGGAAATCGGGCCACTGGTCCTTCGGCGGCAGGTTGTCGCGCGCGAAGGTGTCGACATGTGCGGTGTAGTCTCCCATCCCGTCGTCTCCCGTCACACAGCCCAAACCACGCTTCCCGGCCCGCGCCTCCGCTCAGGCCGTTCCCCCTGCCCGCGCGTCCAGCATCTGGCGCGCGATCACGATCTTCTGGACCTCGCTGGCGCCCTCGTAGATCCGCAGGGCGCGGACCTCGCGGTACAGCTCCTCGACCTTCACGCCCGAGGTCACGCCGAGCCCGCCATGCATCTGGACGGCCCGGTCGACCACGCGCTGCGCCGCCTCGGTCGCGAACAGCTTGGCCATCGACGCCTCGCGGGTGACCCGGGCGGCGCCCGCGTCCTTGGTCCAGGCGGCCCGGTAGACCAGCAGGGCGGCGGCATCGACCTCGGTCGCCATGTCGGCGAGTGCCGCCTGGGTCATCTGCAGCTCGGCCAGCGGCGCCCCGAACATCCGGCGGCCGGCGGAGCGGTCGAGTGCCTCGTCGAGCCCGCGCCGCGCCAGGCCGAGCGCCGCCGCACCGACCGTCGCCCGGAACACGTCGAGCGTGCCCATCGCCACCTTGAAGCCCTCGCCCGGCTTGCCGATCCGGTTGCCGACCGGCACGCGGCAGCCGTCGAACCGCAGCCGCGCCAGCGGATGCGGGGCGATCACCTCGATCCGCTCGGCGATCTCCAACCCCGGCGTGTCGGCGTCGACCACGAAGGCCGACAGGCCCCGCGCGCCCGGCGCCTCGCCGGTGCGGGCGAACACCACGTAATGGCCGGCGATGCCGCCGTTGGAGATCCAGGTCTTCTCGCCGTCGAGCCGGACATGGTCGTTGCCGTCCGGCATGGCGGTGGTGGTCATCGCCGCGACGTCGGAGCCGGCCTCCGGCTCGGACAGGGCAAAGGCGGCGATCGACCGGCCCGCCAGCACCGGCGGCAGCCAGCGGTCCTTCTGGGTCGCGCTGCCGAACAGCGAGATCGGGCCGGTGCCGAGCCCCTGCATGGCGAACGCGAAGTCGGCGAGACCGGCGTGATAGGCCAGCACCTCGCGCGCCAGGCAGACCGAGCGCACGTCGATCCGTTCGTGGCGGCCGCCATGGCTGCCCGGCATCACCAGGTCGAGCCAGCCGGCGCCGGCCAGCGCCTCCACCAGCCGCCGGCACGAGCCGTCGACGTCGTGATGGTCGATCAGGTCGTCCACGGTGTCGGCCGCCCAGGCGTCGAGACCGTGCGCCAGCTCGGCGTGATGCGGATCGAAGAACGGCCAGGCGAGGAAGCTGCGGTCGGCCATGTTCAGCCCTCGGTCGTCGGTTGGCGGCGGGTGGGTTCCGGCTCGTCCGCGCCGCGGGCGGCGCGTCCGTCCGGAATGACGTCAGGGGGAAGGACTCCCAACGCCCACTGCTCCCCGACGTCATTCCGGACCGGGCCGCCGAAGGCGGAACGGAGCCGGAACCCACGAAGCGACGAACGGCCTCCCGCGATCGTTCCCGCGTCCCGGAACAGTGGAGCCGCCGCCATCGTCAGTTCCCCTCGAACTCGGGTTTCTGCTTGGCGGCGAAGGCGTGGAAGGCGCGGCCGAAGTCGCGGGTCTGCATCAGCATGCCCTGCGCCAGGGCCTCGGCGTCGATCGCTTCGTCGACCCCCATCGACCACTCCATGTGCAGCATCTTCTTGGTGATGCCGTTGGCGAAGCTCGGTCCGTCGGCCATGCGCTGCGCCAGCTGCTGCGCCGAAGTCAGCAGCTCCGCCGGTTCGACCAGGCGGTTGAAGAACCCCCAGCGCTCGCCCTCCTCGCCGCCCAACGAGCGGCCGGTGAACAGCAGTTCGCTGGCGCGGCCCTGGCCGACGATCCGCGGCAGGATCGCGCAGGCCCCCATGTCGCAACCGGCCAGCCCGACCCGGTTGAACAGGAACGCCACCTTGGCGCCGGCCGTCCCGATCCGCATGTCGGAGGCCATCGCCAGGATCGCGCCGGCCCCGGCGCACACCCCGTCGACCGCGGCGACGACCGGCTGCGGGCAGGCCCGCATCGCCTTCACCAGGTCGCCGGTCATCTGGGTGAACTCCATCAGCCCGACCATGTCGCGGTCGAGCAGCGGCCCGATGATCTCGAACACGTCGCCGCCGGAGCAGAAGTTGCCACCGGCGCCGGCGATCACCACCGCCTTCACCTCCGGCTCGTACTGCAGTGCCCGGAAGAAGTCCCGCAACTCGGCGTAGGATTCGAAGGTCAGTGGGTTCTTGCGATCGGGCCGGTTCAGGGTGACGGTCGCGACCTTGCCGTCGACCTCCAGCTTGAAGTGCTCGGGCGTGAACTCGCGGACCGGCAGGACCGTGGCGTTGGCGTGCGTCATGTCTTCACCGCGTTCTCGATGCTGCGCCGGACCGAGCCCTTGGCCTTGCCGAGCAGCGTCATCAGGGTCTCCACCTCCTCCGGCGCGAGGTCGGCGAACAGGTCGGCCACCCAGTTCTCGTGCTCGGCCGCCATCGCGGCGAACGCCCGGCGGCCGGCCTCGGTCAGGCTGACGTAGTGGGCGCGCCGGTCGGTGTCGGACTGCCGGCGCTGCAGCAGGCCCTCGGTCATCAGCCGGTCGACCAGCCCGGTGACGTTGCCGTTCGACACCATCATCCGCTTCGAGAGCTCGCCCAGGGTCATGCCCTCTGGCCTCCGCTCGAGCTGCGCCATCAGGTCGAAGCGCGGCAGGGTGATGTCGAACCGCTCGCGCATCCGGCGGCGGATCTCGGTCTCGATCATGGTCGTGCAGGTCAGCAGTCGCAGCCACAGCCGCAGCTCGGCCTTGTGGTCGGCATGGTCGCCATGCGCGCGGCTCTCCGAGTCCAGGTGCAACTCGGCAACAAGCGTTTCCGAAGCTTCTGCGCTCATCGTCACCTCACATGATCTCGCCGCCGGCGACCGCGATCGCCTGGCCGGTCATGGATCCGGCCCCCGGGTCGGCCAGCCACACCACCGTGCGGGCCACCTCGTCCGGCTCTATCAGCCGGCGCTGGGGATTGCCGGCGACCATCTCGGCCACCAGGGCCTCGGCCGGCTTGCCGGTCCGCTCGGCCAGCCGGGCCACGCTGTCGCGCACCAGGTCGGTGTCGGTGTAGCCGGGGCAGACCGCGTTGACGGTGACGCCGCTGCGCGCGGTCTCCAGCGCCAGCGACCGGGTCAGGCCGACGACCGCGTGCTTGGCCGCGCTGTAGGCGGACACGTAGGCGTAGCCCTTGAGGCCGGCGGTGCTGGCGACGCTGATCACCCGGCCCCATCCGCGCTCCAGCATGCCGGGCAGCACTTGGCGGGTCGCCCGGACCACGCTGGTCAGGTTCAGCGCGATCATCCGCTCCCACAGGGCATCATCTGCGGCCGTGAACTTGGCGGTCTCGGCGGCGCCGGCGTTGTTCACCAGGATGTCGATCGGGGCGATGGCGGTTTCGGCTTCGGCGATCGCGGCCTGCAGCGCGGCAGCGTCAGTGACGTCGGCGGTCACCGCCATGCCGGCGGTCCCGGCGGCCACCGCTTCGAGCGCCGTGCGGTCGCGCCCGAGCACCGAGACCCGGGCGCCGGCGCGCGCCAGCGCCGTGGCGATCGCGGCCCCGATGCCGCGGCTGCCGCCGGTCACCAGCGCATGGCGCCCGTCCAGGATCATCGCCTCGGCCTCCGTCGAATTTGTTTGAAGCCTAAAACTTTCATCCCTGAACGACAAGCCGGAGGAACGGTTGCCGGGGAGATATTTTAAGCTTAAAGTTTTTTTAGCACCTCGCCCGCGACCCGGACGAGGCCACCGGAAGCCAGCGCTGCGAGGCAAGCCATGCGCATCTCGGTCATCGGCGGCGGACCCGCCGGCCTGTACTTCGCCATCCTGATGAAAGCCGCCCGCCCGAGCGCCCGGATCACCGTGTACGAGCGCAACCGGCCGGACGACACCTTCGGGTTCGGCGTGGTGTTCTCGGACGAGACCCTGGCGACCTTCGAGCGCTACGACCCGGAGAGCTACCGGCTGATCACCGAGCACTTCGCCTACTGGGACGACATCGAGATCCACTTCAAGGGCACGGTGCACCGGATCGGCGGCAACGGGTTCTGCGGCTGCTCGCGCCCGACCCTGCTGAAGCTGCTGCACCAGCGCTGCCGGGCGCTCGGCGTCACCCTGCTGTTCGAGCACGAGGTCACCGACATCGACGCGCTGATCGCCGACAGCGACCTGGTGGTCGCCGCCGACGGCATCAACAGCGCGGTCCGCAAGAAGTTCGAGAGCCACTTCCGGCCCTCGGTCGACCTGCGCCCGAACCACTTCACCTGGATGGGCTCGGATCGGCCGCTCGACGCCTTCTCGTTCTTCTTCCGGGAGACCGAGCACGGCCTGTTCGTGGCCCACACCTACCAGTACGAGCCGGGACGCAGCACCTGGGTGCTGGAGACCGACCCGGAGACCTTCAAGCGCGCCGGCCTCGGTGCGATGGACGAGGAGCAGTCGGCCCGCTTCCTGGAGGGCGTGTTCGCCGAGGAGCTGGCCGGCCACAAGCTGATCACCAACCGCTCGATCTGGCGCAACTTCCCGACCATCCGCAACGCCCGCTGGGTCAAGGACAACGTTGTGATCCTGGGCGACGCCAAGGGCACGGCGCACTTCTCGATCGGCTCCGGCACCAAGCTGGCCATGGAGGACGCCATCGCCCTGTTCGAGGCGTTTCAGGCCGAGCCCGACGTCACCGGCGCGCTCGCCCGCTTCGAGTCGCAACGGCGCGAGGACGTCGAGAAGACCCAGCACGCCGCCGAGGTCTCGCTGGTCTGGTTCGAGCACCTGGACCGGTTCTGGCACATGGACCCGCTGCAGTTCGCGTTCGGGCTGATGACCCGCTCGAAGTCGATCACCTACGACAACCTGCGCCTGCGGGCGCCGGCCTTCGTCGACTCGGTCGACCGCATGTTCGCCGGCAAGGTCCGGGGCGAGCTCGGCTTCGACATCGACACCAGGCGCCCGGTGCCGCCGATGTTCCAGCCGTTCCGGTTACGCGGCCTGACCTTGGCGAACCGGCTGGTGCTGTCGCCGATGTGCCAGTACTCGGCGGTCGACGGCTGCCCGACCGACTGGCACATGGTGCATCTGGGCGCCCGCGCCCTCGGCGGCGCCGGGCTGATCTACACCGAGATGACCGACGTGTCGGAGGAAGGCCGGATCTCGCCGGGCTGTGCCGGGATCTACACCGACGCACACGAGGCCGCCTGGAAGCGCATCGTCGACTTCGTGCACGCCAACTCGGCCGGGAAGATCTGCCTGCAGCTCGGCCACGCCGGTCGCAAGGCGTCGACCAGGCTGATGTGGGACGGCATCGACGAGCCGTTGGAAAGCGGCAACTGGCCGATCATGAGCGCCTCGCCCCTGCCCTACTACCCGCACAGCCAGGTCCCGCGCGAGATGACCCGCGCCGACATGGACAAGGTGGTCGCCGACTTCGTCGCAGCCACAGAGCGCGCCGAGCGGGCCGGCTTCGACATGCTGGAGGTTCACGTCGCCCACGGCTACCTGCTGGCCTCGTTCGTCTCGCCGCTGACCAACCGGCGCACCGACGAGTACGGCGGCAGCCTGGAGAACCGGCTGCGGTTCCCGCTCGAGGTGTTCGACCGGGTACGCGCCGCCTGGCCGGACGAGAAGCCGATGTCGGTCCGCATCTCGGCGACCGACTGGAAGGAAGGCGGCATCACCGGCGACGACGCGGTCGCGATCGCCCGGGCGTTCGCCGAGCACGGCTGCGACCTGATCGACGTGTCGACCGGCCAGACCGTGCACGACGCCGAGCCCGTGTTCGGCCGGATGTTCCAGACCCCGTTCTCCGAGCAGATCCGCAACGAGGCCGGGCTGGCCACCATGTGCGTCGGCAACATCGTCTCGGCCGACCAGGTGAACACCATCCTGGCGGCCGGCCGCGCCGACCTGGTGGCGCTGGCCCGGCCGCACCTGGTCGACCCGGCGTTCCTGATGCGCGCCGCCGCGTTCTACGGCGTCCGTGACGTGCACTGCCCGCCGCAGTACCTTGCCGGCATGGACCAGCTGTACCGGACCGCCGCGCGCGAGCGCGAGGACCTGCTGGAACTGCGACGAAAGGCCCGGCCTAAATCGCATCACCAGACGCTGCCCGAGGCGGCACAATAGTCGGCGTGAAGCGGTCGGGGTCCATTCAAGCGGGGAGAAGGACGATGAAGGCGATCGTGGTCGGCGGCGGCATCGGGGGGCTGGCGACGGCGCTGAGCCTCCACGCCAAGGGCATCGAGGTCGAGGTCTTCGAGCAGTCGCGGTCGATCCGCGAGCTCGGCGTCGGCATCAACACCCTGCCGCACGCCATCAAGGAGCTGGCCGAGCTCGGGCTGCTCGACGCGCTCGACGCGGTCGGTATCCGGACCTACGAGCTGATCTACACCAACCGCTTCGGCCAGGAGGTCTGGCGCGACCTGCGCGGCACCGACGCCGGCTACGAGTTCCCGCAGTTCTCGATCCACCGCGGCAAGCTGCAGGGGGTGCTGCACCAGGCGGTGCTGGAGCGGCTCGGTGGCAGCAAGGTGCACCCCGGCCACCAGCTCGTCGAGTTCAGCGACGACGGCAGCAAGGTCACCGCCCGGTTCGAGCGGCGCGAGGGCCATGACGACGTGGTGGTGACCGGCGACGTGCTGATCGGCGCCGACGGCATCCACTCGACGGTGCGCCGCAAGTTCTACCCGGACGAGGGGCCGCCGAGCTGGAACGGCCTGATGCTGTGGCGCGGCGCGGTCGAGGGCAAGCCGTTCCTGACCGGCCGCTCGATGATCATCGCCGGCGGCATGAACGCCAAGTTCGTGTGCTACCCGATCTACAATGACCCGGAGTCTCCCGGCTCCACCCTGATCAACTGGGCCGTGGTGGCGCGCATCGGCGACGGCTCGACCCCGCCGCCGCGGCGGGAGGACTGGAGCCGGCTCGGCGACCGGGCGGAGCTGATGGAGCATGTCGACGGGGTGTTCACCCTCGACGTGGTCGACCCGGTGCACATCATCAACTCGACCGTCGACTTCTACGAGTACCCGATGTGCGACCGCGACCCGGTGGAGCACTGGTCGTTCGGGCGGGTGACCCTGCTGGGCGACGCCGCCCATCCGATGTACCCGGTCGGCTCCAACGGCGCTTCCCAGGCGGTGCTGGACGCCCGCTGCCTCGCCGACCTGCTGGCCGCCTGCAAGGACGCTGGCGGCGGCGACGTCGCGGGCGCGCTGAAGGCCTATGAGGCCGAGCGCCTGCCGATGACCGCCGAGATCGTCCGCACCAACCGCAAGGGCGGTCCCGAGCAGGTCATCGACCTGGTCGAGGAGCGCGCGCCCGACGGCTTCGAGAAGCTGGAGGACGTGGCGACCCGCGAGGAGCTGGAGGCGGTGGTCCGCGGCTACGCCAGCCTGGCGAAGTTCAGCCAGAGCGACGTGAACCGGCCGAAATCGTGAGGACAGGGCCGGAAATGCATCCGGCCGGCCTTGACCTTCCCCCTGGTGGAACCACTACTTAGCTCGGCAACGTCGTCCACCGAGTCCGGCCGCACCGTGATCCGCCTTTGCCTCGCCTTGGTCATTCTGCTGTCCGGGATCGGCTTCCTGCCGACGGTTGCCGCTGCGGATGCGCGCCATGGAACGGCGGACCGCACCCCTCCCGCGATTGAACTGATCGTGCAGGCCGAAACGGTCGAGCACGTGCACGCCGCGGATCCGCACGACCACATGCCGGGCACCCACGGCTGTCGCTACGCCGCCGGCTGCAGCGGAGTCGGCAGCGCCGAAATCCGCACCCCGTCGGTTCCGCTTCCCCGTCAGGTCGCCGAGCCCCTGCATGTCGCGGTCGCACGGACGCCGCGCGGCGCCGACCTGCCACGCGAAGACCGTCCTCCAAGACACGTCTGACGTCTGACCGCCGGCCGTAACGGCCGATTTCCAGCAACGGCGCGAGTCGGGGCGCAGCAGACCTGCGCGCCTTCCGTCCGGCCGTTCTCCCAGACAGTCATCGACGCTTGGAGTCGACACCATGAATCATCGCACCCTGCTGTCCCTCGTTCTCGCCGTCGGCACCTTTGCCGGCGCCTCCACCGCCCTCGCCGGCGGCATGCACAGCGGCGGGCACGGCCACGCCGGCTTCGAGTTCGGCAAGCCTGCCAAGGCGGCGGACGCCGACCGGACCGTGACCGTGGTCACGCGGGACAACCTGTTCGAGCCCGAGAACATCGCCGTGAAGGCCGGCGAGACCGTGCGCTTCGTCATCAGGAACGAGGGCGCCTTCGTGCACGAGTTCAACATCGGCACCGCCGCCATGCACGCCGCCCATCAGAAGGAGATGATGATGATGGTGGAGCACGGCGCCCTGGAGCCCGACCGGATCAACCGCGAGCGCATGAAGATGGACATGGGCGGCGGCATGACCATGGCGCACGACGACCCGAACAGCGTGCTGCTGGAGCCCGGACAGAGCGCCGAGATCGTGTGGACCTTCACCAAGACCGCCGACCTGGAGTTCGCCTGCAACGTCCCCGGCCACTACGACGCCGGCATGGTCGGCAAGCTCTCGGTCCGACCGGGCAGCGGCTCCTGAGGACGAAGCGATGCGAAACCTCAACGTCAGGAAGGCTGCCGTGGCGACGCTCGTCGTCATGGCGGCTTCACTCGCCGCCGGGCCGGCCGCAGCCGCGACCTACGACATCGTCATCGACACCGTCACGGTCGATCATTCCGGCACCCCTAAGCAGGCGATCGCCTACAACGGCCAGACCCCGGGCCCGACCCTGCGCTTCAAGGAGGGCGAGGAGGTGACGATCAACGTCACCAACCGGCTCTCCGAGTCGACCTCGATCCACTGGCACGGCCTGATCCTGCCGACCGACCAGGACGGCGTGCCCGGCATCAGCTTCCCCGGCATCGCCCCGGGCGAGACCTTCACCTACCGGTTCCCGATCGTGCAGAGCGGCACCTACTGGTTCCACAGCCACTCCGGCATGCAGGAGCAGGACGGCGCCTACGGCTCGATCGTCATCGAGCCCAAGGACCGCGAGCCGTTCAAGTTCGACCGCGAGTACGTGGTCGTGCTGTCCGACTCCCACGACCACAGCGGCCGTCGGATCCTGTCCAACCTCAAGAAGATGTCCGACTACTACAACCGCCAGCAGCGCACGGTCGGCGACTTCCTGCGCGACGTCGAGGAGAAGGGCCTGTCGGCGACGGTCCGGGACCGGCTGGACTGGGGCGAGATGAGGATGATGGCGACCGACGTCGCCGACGTGCAGGGCTACACCTTGCTGGTCAACGGCAGGAACCCCGAGCAGAACTGGACCGGGCGGTTCGCGCCCGGCGAGCGGGTGCGGCTGCGCTTCATCAACGCCTCGGCGATGACCTACTTCGACGTCCGGATCCCCGGACTCGACCTGCTGGTGGTGCAGGCCGACGGCAACAACGTGCAGCCTGTGAAGGTCGACGAGTTCCGGATCGCGGTCGCCGAGACCTACGACGTGATCGTCCGGCCGACCGAGGACCGAGCCTACACGATCTTCGCCGAGACCATGTCGCGCGCCGGTTACGCCCGCGCCACCCTGGCCCCGCAGGAAGGCATGCAGGCGGAGATGCCGGCCACGCGGCGACCGGACCTGCTGACCATGGCCGACATGGGCATGGCCCACGAAGGCATGGCCGGCATGGACCACTCGAGCATGGCAGGCATGGATCACTCCAAGATGGCCGGCATGGACCATTCGAAGATGGCCGTGGGCGACAAGCCGGACCCGTTCTACGCGCCGGGCAGCGGCCTGACGCCGAAGCCGGCGGACGGCGGCCGGTTCCTGTCCTACGCCGACCTGCGGGCCCAGAGGCCGCTGTATCCGGACCGCGAGGCGACCCGCGAGATCGAGCTGCGGCTGACCGGCAACATGGAGCGCTACGTCTGGTCGATCAACGGCGTGAAGTACTCGGACGCCGAGCCGATCCGGTTGAAATACGGCGAGCGGGTGCGTTTCAAGTTCGTCAACGAGACCATGATGACCCACCCGATGCACCTGCACGGGATGTGGTCGATCCTCGACACCGGCAAGGGCAAGTGGGACCCGGTCAAGCACGTCGTCAGCGTGGCCCCGGGGATGACCGTCTACACCGAGACCGAGGTCGATGCGCCCGGCCAGTGGGCGTTCCACTGTCACCTCATGTACCACATGGCGACCGGCATGTTCCGCAAGGTCATCGTGGAAGGCGGGCCGCAGTCCGCCGCACTGACGAACTGAGCGGAGGCGATCATGCAACGCTCATTCGGACGGGCCGCCGCCGGCGCGACGGTCGCCATCGCGCTCGCCCTGCCCACGCTGGTCCTGCCACTGACCCTGCCCGCCAGGGCCGACGTGCTGGACGACGCGATCTTCACGTCGGTCCGGTTCGACCAGCTGGAGTACCGGGCCGGCGAGGACACCAACCTGGCGGCCTGGGACCTGGAGGCCTGGGCCGGCGGCGACGTCTGGAAGCTGGCCCTGGAGTCGGAGGGCGAGTACGCCCTGCGCCCCGACCGCTTCGAGAGGCTGGAGAACCAGCTGGTGGTCCGGCGCATGGTGTCGGACTTCTTCGACGCCAAGGCCGGCATCCGGCTCGACACGCCGGCCGGGCCGGACCGGGTCTACGGCGTGCTCGGCTTCGAGGGGCTGGCCCCGCAGTGGTTCGAGGTCGACGGCGACCTGTTCCTCAGCGAGAAAGGCGACCTGTCGGCCCGCTTCACCGCCGAGTACGACATCCTGATCACCAACCGGCTGATCCTGCAGCCGCTCGGCGAGATCAACCTGGCCGCCTCCGACGATCGCGAGATCGGCCAGGGCCAGGGCGTCACCGACGTCGAACTCGGCCTCAGGCTGCGCTACGAGGTCATCGGCCGCACGGTCGCGCCGTATGTCGGCGTGCACTGGGAGAAGAAGCTCGGCGAATCGGCCGGCATCGCCCGCAGCGAAGGTGAGGATACCAACGCGGCCCGCGTGGTCGCCGGAGTACGCCTGTTGTTCTAGCCGGACAGCATCGGGCCCGCCGCTCCCGGACAGGGCGCGGCGGGCTCTCGCCAACCGACCGTTGGTGTCGCAGTCGACGAACGGCTATGAAGCCGCAAACGCTCCAGAACCGACGGCATCGACGCGACCATGGCGAACTACGACGCATACGTGATCTGCACGTCGCCGCGCAGCGGCAGCACCCTGCTGTGCAGCCTGCTGGCCGCGACCGGCGTCGCCGGGAATCCCGACTCGCATTTTCATCAGCCGTCGATCGACGCGTGGATCGCCGAGTACCGGCTCACCCCTGCCGCCGACGCCTCGCAATCCGAGATCCTGGGCGAGATTTTCCGGGCCGCGATCGCGGAAGGCCGCGGCGACACCGCGATCTTCGGCCTGCGGCTGCAGCGGCACAGTTTCGATTACTTCACCGACAAGCTCGCGGTCCTGTATCCGGGCCGATCGAACGACGTCCAACGTTTCGAGGCTGCCTTCGGCCGGACGCTGTTCATCCACCTGACCCGGCCCGACAAGGTCGATCAGGCGGTCTCGTACGTGAAGGCGCAGCAGACCGGGCTGTGGCACATGGCGCCCGACGGCACCGAACTGGAACGCCTCGCTCCGCCTCGCGAGCCGGTCTATGACGGCGTCGAGCTCAGGGCCTGCTTCGAGACCATGACCGCCTACGACCACCAGTGGGAGGCCTGGTTCGAACAGCAGGGTATCGAGCCGCTTCGTCTGTCCTACGACGGGCTCTCCGCCGACCCGACAGGAACCCTGCGCCGGGTTCTGGATCGCCTCGGGCTCGATCCCGCAGTCGCGAACGGGGTCGGTCTGGGCGTCAGGAAACTCGCCGACGCGACCAACCGGGACTGGGTCAAGCGGCTCCGGTCAGAGCTCGAAACCGCCTGAGCCAGCCTCACGGTCGGGCGTCGTGCCGATCAGGCGTCCGGCGGCGGCAGGAACTCGACCTCGTGTTCGGCCGCGATCCGCACCACCTCGGCCGGGTCGGTCAGGTTGTGGATGCGCTCGAACAGGGTGCGCAGGGTGCGCGACGGGGTGACCCAGAACAGCGCCTTCACCGGCTTGCCGGACTTGTTGAAGATACCGTGCGGCAACCCCATCGGCATGCGGATCAGGTCGCCGTTGGTGGCCTGCAGGGTCTGGCCGTCGAGCATCAGCTCGAAGGTGCCGTCCAGCATGTAGATGAACTCGTCCTGGGTCGGGTGGATGTGCGGCGGCACGAAGGTCCCGTCCGGGAAGAACGTCTCGAAGGTGAACGAGCTCTCGCTCTCCTGCTTGGGGTAGTAGGTCTGCCCCAGGATGTTCCAGACCACGCCGTCCATCCCCTGCCCGGCCTGCGTGATCCCTGCGGTCATGATGGTCATCGCTCACCTCCTCGTGGCGCTTGCGGAAAGAGTGAAGCACGGCGCCGGCACGCCCGCCATCGCTGCGACTTGCGCGCGGCGGCGCGTCCCGCCACCGTATCGGGGACCAGGGCCAGAGGAACCGACATGTCCGACCCGAGCATCCTTGTCCGTCCGTCCACCCCGGACGACCTGCCGGCGATCCAGGCGATCTACGCCCATCACGTCACGCACGGCTTCGGCTCGTTCGAGGAAGTCCCGCCGGACGTCCAGGAGATGGCGGCGCGCCGGCTGGCGATCGTCGAGCGCGGCCTGCCGCATCTGGTCGCCGAGATCGACGGACGGGTGCTGGGCTACGCCTATGCCGGCCCCTACCGTCCGCGCCCCGCCTATCGCTACACGGTCGAAAACTCGGTGTACGTGGCGCCCGAGGCGATCCGCCACGGCGTCGGCCGGGCCCTGCTGACGGCCCTGATCGAGGTCTGCGAGGCCGGCCCGTGGCGGCAGATGATCGCGGTCATCGGCGACCGCGGCAACACCGCCTCGATCGCGCTGCACGCCGCCCTCGGATTCCACGAGGCCGGGCATCTCAAGGCGGTCGGCTTCAAGCTCGGTCGCTGGGTCGACGTGGTGATCATGCAGCGCGCGCTCGGCGCCGGCGACGACGTCGACCCGGATTGAGGCCTTCAGCCACGCGACGCGTTCGGCACGACACGGGAAATGGGTCCCGGCTCTCCGCGGCTTCGCCGCTGCGGCCGGGATGAGGCGGGACGGAGGGCTCCAACTCCTCCTCATCCCGGCCGCAGCGAAGCGAAGAGCCGGGACCCGCCGGTCGACGGGAACGAGCGCGTCACACATGCAGGTAGCGCTCGATGACGCCGGCGTCGGCCCGGAACGCGGCGGTGTCGCCCTGCCAGACCACCCTGCCCTTCTCGACCACGTAGTGCCGGTCGGCCAGGCCGAGCAGCGCCGAGACGTTCTTGTCGATCACCAGGATCGCCTCGCCTTCGGCCTTCAGCCGGCCGAGGCAGCCCCAGATCTCCTCGCGGATGATCGGCGCCAGGCCTTCGGTCGCCTCGTCCAGGATCAGCAGCTTCGGATTGGTCATCAGCGCCCGGCCGACCGCCAGCATCTGCTGCTCGCCGCCGGAGAGCTGACCGCCGAGGTGCCGCCGCCGCTCGCCCAGCCGCGGGAACAGCTCGATCACGCTGTCGACGGTCCAGCGGGCCGCCCCCGCCCGCCGGTTGGCGGCGGTCGCCACCAGGTTCTCCTCGACCGTGAGGGTCGGGAACACCTGCCGGCCCTCGGGCACCAGCCCCAGGCCGCGCTGGGCGATGCTGTAGGGCGGCAGTCCCTGGACCGGCTCGCCGTCGATCCGG
>Ga0209475_10002213_pt1 | contig 20441 bp, 18 predicted proteins | sample tdDd471_FD_187128 | JGI IMG/M metagenome (GOLD analysis project Ga0209475, IMG submission 187128) | Marine sediment microbial communities from the Atlantic coast under amendment with organic carbon and nitrate - tdDd47.1 (SPAdes)... | ecosystem: Environmental > Aquatic > Marine > Coastal >... | reverse complement strand
CACATTTTCTTAAATCCTTTAGTTTTATATCGAATAATTCCGATATAGTTCTTGCCTCAATAGGTCCTTGGAATGTACTTGTCACAGTTTTGTACATTGAAAAAGCCTTGGGTTTTGTTATTGAATCAAATGGATTTTTCGAAGAAAATATATCTGGATCCAATTTGATTCTTCGACTAAATGCACGCTTTTGTCTTTTTACAATTTGTTGCATTTGGTGAGGGTCTAGTGGGTTGCAAAAGAAAATTACTTTGCATCCGGTTTCTTTAATGATATCATTGGCTTTAACAGCTCCAGCATAAAGGTTTTTTGTAAGGAAAAGAATGGCTTTTTCAGAATAATTTTTGTTTAGATATAAACTGTCAGGTGCAGTTCCCAAAAATACCAATTCCAAATTAGGGTTGTAATAATCTGAAAATCCTGATAACATGAAATCTTCGTAATGCTCAAATATTTTATTTTGCGATTTAATGTTTGCAGAAGGAGAAATGTTTTTAAAAATATCGAAATGTTGAAAATAATCAATACTATCAGTATTCAATTTGTAATTTAAAAGTTTCGCTTTGTAAAATTCCTTGTAAATATATTGTGCAGCAAGTTTCTGTCCCACTTCACCAGTTTCTCTTCCCTCCATATTTGATGAGGATAATAAGATCAAATCCTTTTTAATATTATCAATTGAAATGCTTCTGGAAAAGTTAAGAGCATTACTATTTTGCCCAAATAACTGGGTAATTATCAATATGGAAATAAAGAAAACAGAGACTTTCTTCATAATAAAGAATTTTTGTGAAAAGTTAATTGGATTTATGAAAGTAATAAAAAATTAACGTGTTATGATTATTTCCAAATGTTTTTTACCCATGTGAATGTATTGATTTTGCTTACTGATTATCTGATAGTCAGTTAATATTGTTGTATCTTTAGTAGCAAATGAAATAAGTTATGAATACCGATTTGCTATTTGGAATATTGATGTTTTTGACCGGAGTAAACGGAGTGAATTTACAGAATGAGCAGGATATGAATTTTAATACCCATCGCATAAAAATGGTTGAGGAGCAGATCTCAGCCAGAGGAATATCAAATTTCGATGTTCTTAGAGCTATGGAAAAAGTAGAAAGACATTTATTTGTTCCTGATCATCTTCAGAAATATGCTTATCTGGATAGACCTTTGCCTATAGGTCATGAACAAACAATATCACAGCCATATATAGTAGGATTAATGTCACAATTAATTGATGTTGATAAAACAGAGAAAGTGTTGGAAATCGGCACCGGATCAGGATATCAAGCAGCTGTTTTGGGAGAATTATGCAGCGAAGTTTACAGCATTGAGATTATAAAGCCACTGCAAAAAAGGGCATCATTTTTAATTGACTCGTTAAATTATAAAAATATTTGGGTGAAACACGGGGATGGATATTTAGGATGGTCTGAAAAAGCTCCTTTTGATGCCAATAATTGTACCTGTTCTCCAAGCAGCATTCCTCAACCTTTACTAGATCAATTGGCTGAAGGAGGCAGGTTAGTAATTCCTGTTGGCTTGAAAAATGTAAAAAAGTTAATGCTACTAATTAAGACAAATGGAAAAATTAAAAAACAAAGCGTTATCCCGGTTCGATTCGTACCAATGGTTGATGATAAAGGCAATACTTATTAGCTATTTGCTTTTCTTATATACTCCTTCGAATTGAATAGTCCATGTTTTTCCTTTATCTGTCGTCGACTCCCATAATTGTTTTACATTTCCATTGGTTAACAAAGTCCAAGTAATTCTATGTATGGATTCTTGTTCTCCCATATTTGAATCTTCCCCACTTGATAGGATCATTTTTCCAGCTTTGAATTCACCTTTTAGTAATAAATTACTACCGTTTTTATCAATCCATATTTGATGCCATTTTTTTGTTTTAGGATTGTAAAAACTATAACTGGTTCCGGTAAAATTTTCTTTCTCCGAGATCCAGTTCTCCTGCAAAACATGCTTATCTTGAAGTAAGACGACATGGTTTTTACCAACAAGATTTTCACCAGTATAAACATCCCATTTTCCGACCCAAAAATCGAATTGGCGATGCATATTAATACTATCTTTTTGTTTTTGTGCGGTTAATGTAAATGTTGAAAAAAGCAAACAAACTAGTACAAAACGAAATTTCATTTTTATTGATTTAAGTGAGAAGTAGATTCTTCTAAATAGGTTAAACTTCGCTCTAATTTCATTTTTAACTCGTGTGCAAAAGGTTGTAATTCATCATTTTCAATTACATCGAAAGCCGCCGTTGGATCCATTATCGAGATGTCGACATGTCCATTGTCCTGTTCTATAACCGTTACATTACAAGGCATCATTATTCCTATTTGATCTTCCACTTGGAATGCTTTGTAAGCAAATGTAGGATTACAGGCTCCAAGGATTCTATAATTTTTAAAGTCAACATCTAATTTTTCTTTTAGTGTAGATTTAACGTCAATATCCGTTAATATACCGAATCCTTCAGTTTGTAAAGCTTGTGTAATTTTATCAATTGCTTCATCGAATTGATAATCGGTTTTAATATTAATATAGTAACTCATTTTATAGGGATTTAGGTTTAGTTGATATAAGTTATGAAAAAATGAGCGATGATAAAAATTGAATTAAATATCCATATCAAAGCGTTTGTTTTTCAGACCTTTTCTTGGTGATAATTCACAAGCATGAAATAATATCCAGATTAAAAGTGGAAAGGATAGAATTCGTAAATAGCCTAGTACTGGTTCATATTCCGGTCCTAATGGACCTGGAATATATTTGGTTAGCATGAGAATGCTTAAAGGAATGAATAATCCCAGTAATATCATTAATAAGATTGCAGCTTCTCGATGAACTCTTTTTATTAATAAGCCTACACCACAAACTATTTGAATAAAGCCCGAAATTGTAATTACATTGTATGTGGATTTAAATACAGTTGAAAACAAGTGCCCAAAAAAGGAAGGTAGCATAATGTGAAAACTACCTATTACTATTGCGGCAATGCCAAAAGCAAATCGCAAATGTTGGTTTTTGGAATATTGCTGCAGATAGGTATTAAATTTGGCAATAAACCAAATTAGGATGTAAGTAAAGAATATGGCACAAATAAATAACATCAGTTTTCAACTTTTATAGTATTTCATATTCAAGTTACGAATTTGTCTCTCTGTGTGCAAATAGAGGGAAGAGGCAAAAAAAATGACCACTCATTTAGGTGGTCATTTCGAATTTAGATTTATCCTATTTAATTTAACTCTTTGAAGTGATAATAACCACACCATTTTTAGCCTTTTCACCAAATTTTTCAATGGCGAAATTATCTTTATAAACTTCAATAGATTCGATAGTATTTTTATTAATCTTTTTTAGTTTTTTTCCGTTTATTCTCTTACCATCTAAGATATAGAGTGGAGCATTTTTACCAGAACTACCTTTAATTCTTATTGATTCAAGATTGTTTGAATCGTTATTTTTTGATGTGATAATAATAGCTCCATTTTCAGCTTGGTTTCCGTATAGTTCGATAGCAGAAGCCCCTTTGAGGACATCTATACTTTCTATTTTATTTGGATTTAGTTCAGCTTTATTTGTTGTCAATACTATTTTTCCATCAACTACATATAGAGGGGAATTCTCTTTTGAGTAATTCACCAAATTCATTTTATCAAAAGATAGTTTGTTATCAACTTTCGATTGAATAAGAATAACACCATTTTTTGCTTCAGGACCATAAATTTCCATAGCAGTTTCATCTTTTAATATGGTCATGGATTCAATTGAATTGGGAACAATTTGTTTAAATTCCTCACGCGAAATTTTATTTCCATTAACAATTACAATTGGTGCATTTTTTCCGTTTAAATTATCTTTAATGATAATTCTTGCTGAGGATTCCTTTGTAGTATCTCCTCTTTCTTTTAATTGTTTTTCTATTTTTTTACGATATTCAGGCGTATTTATTTTTTTCATTTGCTCTTGAATCCGTTCTTTACTCTCTTTCAATTGTTTTTCCAATTTCTCTTTGAATTCAGGAGATTGCATTTTTTCAAGCTGCCTTTTTAAAACCTCTCTTTGCTCCAATAATTTTTGCTCAAATTTTCCTGAATCAAATTCAGCTTTATGCTTTTCCAAGGAAACCATAGCTTTTTCAAGTTGCTCCTTTAAATTATTTTGAAACTCTTTAGAATTGATTTTTTCGACTGTTTCCTTAAGTTTCTTTGTTATTCTTTCTTTTTCAGAATTACTTAAATCAGTATTTTCCTGAATTTCTTTTAAATGATTTTGAAGTTCTTTTTGTTGCAACTCACGATCTTTATTAAATTCTTCCAAGAATTTTTCATCAGAAAGTTCTTTCAATTGTTCTTCAATTTCTTTCTGCTGTTCTTTCATTTCATTCTGAAATTCCTCGCTATTTATATCAAGGTTTTTCATTTCCTCCTGAAGTTCTTTCTGTATTTCTTGAAAATCAAATTCGAATTCAGCTTCTTCCAATTCTTTGGCAGCTTCCTCCATTGCCTTCTTTTGTTCTGCAATTATCTCTTCGGTTTTCATTTTAACCCATTTCTGAGATTTTAGAGAATCTTTATGAAATTCAAAATTTACCTCAGGTTCTGCGAGATCAATTTCGTGCTCTACTTCTACGACTGGTGCTATTTCTACCACCTCGGCAACTTCCATTTCAACCTCAGGGACTTCAACCAACTCCACTTCGGGAGTAGTTTCAACTTCAATTGCATTTTCAATTTTTTCAACAGATACTACTTCGTTTACCTCTTGTAATTTTTTCTTCTCATTTTTCTTTTTGTCTTTCTTTTTTTGAATAGTAAGAATTGAACTTTTGGAAGGACTTGCTTGAGGATCGTTCTGATCTAAAACATTTATTTTAGAAAAGAATTGATTACCTGTAAAAGCGTTTCCGGATACTGCAAGGTTGGAGATCAAAATCAAACCTGTAAATAGAAATACAAACAATCCACTGAGAACATATTTCTCTAATTTTGGTGAAATACTTGTTTTAGGGCGAAGAATTCGTTGTACACGGTTTAGAACATTATCCTTTTTACCTGATAATCCTAAAACCAATTCATATTGTTTTTTTCTAATTGCTTCCATATTATTTAATGCTTTAATAAGGGTTAAGGATTCACCACAAACCTTTACCGCCAGATCGTCACAAATGTGTTCTCTTTCGGTATTAACCACAGAAGATAGCCACCAAAAAACAGGATGATAGAAAAACAGCAATTCAAGAATTCCCTGAATAAACTGAAACAAATAATCGTGACGCTTAATGTGCGCCAACTCATGTGCTATAATAATTTCCAATTGATTTTCTGGAATTCCACTTAACATGGAAACCGGAAGTAATACAATGGGTTTAAAATATCCGATAAGGGACGGAACCTGTAAATACCCAGATTCTTTAAATGTAATATTCTGTTTTAAATCAAACTTAGCCACTAATTTTAATGCTATTTTTTGAGTAGGAAAGTTTAATGGGTAAGCCAAATGATTCTTAAGTTTTAGTGTTCGCAAATAACTAATGGTCATGTGTAATGACAAGACAAAAACTCCTATTATCCATAGATTAACAAGAACAGGAAAGTATTTATCAACCTGCAAGTTGTTAAGATCCCAAAAATCCGATTCAATAGGCGATGATTTCATCAATAAAAGCAATAGTTCAGGTGTTATTGATGAGCCCTCAACTGCTGAATTTGGAATTTTAGAAATGTAATGTAGAAAGGTTATTACAGAGGTTAGGAATATAAATAGTAAACCTAAACCTGCGACTGAATATTTAACTCGAGCATTATCCTTCGATATAAACCGAAATATAATCCATATAATTATTCCATAGATTCCAATTTGCCATATAGAATGTATTAATGTCCATCCAATAGCATTGATTAATTGATGTATTTCAATATTACTCATTGCTATCCTCCAAATTTGTTCCTTCCATACTATCTATTAATTCTCGGATTTTACTCAATTCCTCTGTACTGCATTTTTTATTACCCAATGCCTGAAGAACCATACCAGAAGTTGATCCGTCGAATAAGGTAGAGATAAATTTATCGATGAGTTGGTTTTTCGTTTCACGTTCTTCCACAATTGCCTCATATACATGTGTACGCGATTTTTTATCACGTTGCAATATGTTTTTCTCCGTCATAATTTGCATCACTTTAAGAGTTGTTGTGTAACCAACATCTCTTCCTGATTTTAATTTTTCGTTTACAAAACGAACCGTTGACGGACCATAAGTCCATAAAACTTGTAATACTTCAAGTTCAGCTTCGGTTGGCTTAATCTTCTTTGGCATTTTGTGGTGAATTCCGTTATACGATTAATTTCGTAGTTAAAAGTATACGATTCTTTTCGTACTTCAAAATTTTATTACGAAAATCTTCGTATTTAAATCTCTCTTTTAGAATTTTTAACATTTGAATCATTGTTTAGAATGTTTACCAATTCGCTAATTCTCTTTACTTACTGCTTATTTTTTTGTATTTTATTAGGTGCTCCATTTTAATAAAAATGATAGAGTAGAAGTGAGAAAAGAAAACGGAAAACTCAATCGGGATATCCGATTAAAGGTGTATAGACCTTATGTAGAATGCAAATTTAAACCATTGAATCGAATAATATGCCTATCCGTAAATTAAAAGAGTATTTGGATGAGCGACACATAAAATATGTAACAATTCGACATTCATCGGCTTACACGGCTCAACAGATTGCGGCATCAGCCCATATTCCTGGAAAAATGCTAGCAAAAACGGTAATGATTAAGATTGAAGGAAGAATGGCGATGGCAATTTTGCCAGCTTCATATCTGATCGATTTTGATTTACTGAAGCAAATGTTGGGATGTAAAAAAGTGGAATTAGCACATGAACAAGAATTTAAGGATATTTTTCCTGCCTGTGATGTAGGAGCAATGCCTCCCTTCGGAAATTTATACAATTTGGAGGTTTACGTGTCGGAAAGTTTAGTAGAAGATGATGATATAGTTTTCAACGCCGGAACACATACAGAACTGATAATGTTATCGTATGAAGATTTCCACAATTGCGTTGAACCCACTGTTTTGAAATTTACGCACAAGTGTTATGCTTAAATATGTATAGATGATTAATATTTTGATTACGCTTTTCTTTTCTTACTTTTTCTTTTCCGATTTATAGTCCGTTATTATTCCTTCGCATAACCACTCAGCAAGAGCTTGTCTGTTTGCTGTTTTTGTAAATCTAATTTGATCGCGATAGTTGTTAATGTTACCCAATTCCACAAAAACAGATGGGGGAGTTGTGGTTTTTAAAACATACAACCTTCTGGAACCAACTGTTCCTGTATATTTTCGGTTTGGTTGATGCTTAGCATATTTCGATTTCATTTTATCTTGTAAAGTCAGGGCTAATTTTTTACCTTTTTTACTTAAGGAATGGTGGTAAAAATATACATCAGTTCTGTTGCTTTTGCTTCTTGAATCCAGATGCAAAACAATCAATCTTTGGTAGGTTCCCGATTTCTCTTTTTTAGCTAACAGATTTACCGCTGCTGCTCTCTGTCGTAAGCGTGGTGTCTGTTTTTTAGGAATAATCTGAGATGGATAACAGCGTTCATCTTTATCTGCTTTTAAAAAGGAGTGGTTTCTTATACCATCGTTTTTATCCTGAATGATAAAATGAACTTTTGCACCATGTGAAATTAACTCTTTGCCCATTCTTAATACTATATCATAAGCATACTCATCTTCACAAATCTTATTACCAGATACTTTTCCGATTGCGCCAGGATCTGGTCCGCCATGTCCGGCGATTAAGTGGATAACAGCTCCGGAAAGTACATTGTCAACTTGTTTAGTTACTGAGTGTTTTGAACCAAATAAAGGAATATTATGAGTAGGATATAGTAGAGGAACTTTATATTTTTTTCCAGCAATTAAGTGTCCCGTTTTGGTAAACTTACCTTTGTTTAATTCTTTGAATTTAGCAGAGTACTCCTTGGGTTTTAAGTTGTTTCGAAGTAGAAAGGCATTGTATCCTTCTCCTTTTTTCACACTTACCCATTGGTAGGTTTGTTGTGCAAATAGTGGGTTTGCTATAGAAAAGAATAGAATAAATAGAATTGGGAAATATCTTGACATTGAAATGTATTTAATTTTGAATCATTAAAAATAATTCATTTTAAGAGAAATAACTTTCAATATCATTAATTTATTGTCTGGGAAGAATACTATAATCCACAGCATAACTAGTAAAAATACCGAAAGCTCCTTCAATATTCGAATATAGATTGGTTTTATTGTAAAATGGTAGATCATCTCTATTTTCTATGGAAACATATGATCTTTCATAATTATAGTAATCCTCCGTAAGGTGATACAACTCTATTCTAAATTCAGAAATCTCACGGTTGATTTCATCATTTAATAAATAGAATGAGATTTCAATTTGCGAATCGTTAAAATTTTCATCGGAAAAGCTGCGACTTCCACGAAGCATATTTTGTTCAAAATCGGTTGCATTTACAGCTAAATTACCTTCAAATACTAGATCATCACTATAGTATGGGACAATTGTAGATGTGCCATAAGATTTTCCTTTAACCAATAACATGTAATAGTTATCCATTGTGTTATTGTCTTTAAAATTTAAATGGAATGTAGTTTTTCCATCATTAGAATTATTAAACTGTGTGATCTGATCTATGACAATTTTCTCCGGAGTTTTCGTTTCAGCTTGCAAGTCGTTATAGTCTGGATGAGTTACAGATATTTTATAAGTAGCATTTGCTTCAAGATAAGAATCGGAAAGTTCATAAATTCCATCTTTTAAATAGTTTAACTGAGTTATTTCCTTATTATTCTTGGCAATTGTTATGGTAGCATTATTAATATTTTTCGTATCCATAGTATTTCCAGTACTTTCAGAAAGATGGACTCTGATTAAGCTATCAACACCAATTAATGAATTCAGTGTCAACGTTGGATTACCTTTCGGCTGTGGCACATCTTCTTCCTCTTCGCATGCAAAGAGAAAAATAAATAGGAGCAGACAGAACAGAAATTTAACACGATTCATAAGTTTATATTTAAAATTTATAAGAATAGCTAACACTTGGAATAAACGAAAAGAGGTTGATCTTTTTCAGTTTGTAACCAGATTCCGATGAATCATCTGCGGAAACATACATGTAACTTGTATTTTTTCTATTGTAGAAATTATAAATGCTTACATCCCAGGATCTGATGCCTCGTTTTTTCTTTTTCGTAAAACTTATTGAAAAATCTAAACGATGATAATCAGGAAGTCTATAGCTGTTTCTTGCAGAATAGACAGGTCTGCTTTGCATGGAATTTGGATCGTATGGAGAAATTGCTTCGATATAAGATGTGGATAACGTGGCAGGTACTCCAGTGCCATAAGTCCAATAAGCCGAGCATTTTGTCCTTTTACTCAAGTGCTGATTTATCTGTATAGAAAAATTATGGCGACGATCGTATGGTGAAGCATAGGATTTACCTCCATTTATTCCATTGTATTTTACTCTCGATCGAGAAAGAGTATAGGCAATATTTCCATTAGTTTTACCAAGTGATTTACACAAGCCTATTTCCATTCCTTTACTCCAACCCTTTCCGGTTTCAACTAAATTTTCCCAGTCGGTAGTGATGTCCTGGAAATACGCAGTTTCTTTTAAATCTAGCAAATTACGACTCAATTTGTGATAAAATTCAATACTCAGTTGAACCGATTTGTTAAAAGTGTAATGTGTTCCACCAGTATATTGAAATGAATCAATTGGTTTGATTTTCTTTGTTACCGGAAACCATAAATCGGTAGGTAAACTCAAAGTACTTGTTCTAACTAGGTGAAGATATTGAGTCATCTGTGAAAAACTCCCTGTTAATGACCACTTAGGAGTAATAAAGTATTGTGAATTAAGTCGTGGTTCTAATGTAGAGTAATAGGTATTTTCAACTATAAAGCTACTCCATCTGGTTCCCATATTCACCAGGAATTTCTTACCAAAACGAATCTGACACTCACCAAATAAGTTAACTTCTTTCGATTTGATGATCTCGTCGGTTGAGATATTACGATTTTCATCTTTGGTGTTTTTAAGAAATTCACTTCCGGGCTTAGTATGATGAAGAGAAGCTTCCAATCCAAACTTCATATAGTGTTTATAATCCGGTATAAAATCAAATTCTGTTTTAAAAGAAAAATCTCTAATGCCTGATTTAAAATTATAATTGTAGTTTTCTTTATAATCAGAACCATCAGTTTTTTCGCTGCGTTTATTTTTAAGTAGAAAGGTATACCTACTTAGAATAAGGCTTGTATTTCCAAACAAATGATTGTTGTAAACATGGTTCCAACGCAGAGAATTGGTAAAATTACCCCAACCCAATTTATTTCTTGTTTTTTCTCTAATATTTGATGAAATATCTTCAGTACTTTTTACTGTTGCCAAATCTCCACCCCAGTAGGAGCTAAAATACAATTTATCACGTTGAGAAAAACGATGCACAATTTTCCAGTTCAGGTCCCCAAAATAGTATCCTGCCTTAACATCACTTTCTGCCATTTCTAGAATTCCATTTACCAATAAATCAAGATAGGTTCTTCTCAATGATAAATTGAAGGTAGTTTTTTCTTTTTTAATAGGTCCATTTAAATTAAATTTTGCAGTAAGTAATCCCAAGCTGTAGCTCCCTTGTAGCTTTTTAGTATTTCCATCTTTCATTCTGATATCTAAAACAGAAGAAACTCGACCACCATAATGTGCAGGAAATCCACCTTTAACCAACTTTACCTGATTAATAGCATCCTGATTAAAGACAGAATACAGCCCCATTAAATGAGAAGAGTAGTATACTGGAACATCATCTAAAAGTACAAGATTTTGGTCGGGAGAACCGTTGCGGATATTTAAGCCGCCCAAACCATCGTTGCTGTTTTGAACTCCTGGAAGATGGAGAAGGTTTTGGAACAAATCATTTTCACCAAAAACGCCTGTTTGCTCCATGTTTTTAGCCTGAATGGTATTTGTACTTACAAATAGATGATTGATATTATTCGCTCTTTCGTTTGCGGTTACCTGAATTTCCTGAAGAATAGTTTTTGGTTTTAACGCAATGTTGATGCTTGTATCACGTTCCAATTCAACATCTAATAAAACCTCTTCGTAGCCAACAAACGAAAATTGTAATAGGTGTGTGCTATTTTTAAGACTTAAACTGTAAAATCCAAAATTGTTACTCACTGTACCGGTAAAATTGTTCAAATTGGCTACCGTTGCATTTAGTAGCATTTCGCCAGATTCTTCATCACTAATGTATCCGCTTATTCTGTATTTTCGTTCGGCAGGAGGTATCGATATAATAAAAATTTTATTTCCTTTTGATTGTATTCTAAAGTTTTTTTGGTTGATGGACTTACTTAAGACACTTTTAATTGTAGCAATAGAATCGGTAAGTTGAATGTTTCTATTGGTATTTAATTCACTGGTAAAGCTAAACTGAGCATTGCTTTGATTTGTAATCTCGTCTAACAATTCAGATAATAAATAATTACTTTTTGGAAAGCGCAATTCCTGCTGTAAATTAATATTCTGACTGTGAGAAGCAAAAGAGACTATTAAGAGTAATAGAGTAAAAATAAATTTTACCATATGTTGGCAGATGTGATTGGTTTATAGCGTAAATTTACACATTGTTATCATAAACAACAAAAGGAAGCCTTTTTGGCTTCCTTGGTATTCAAATTTACTTGAATAATAATGTAAAATCAATATGATTTGTTGAAATTAATTAGATTTTACTCGTCTTTTTAAAAATATATCTGGTGATAAAAATTCCTTTACCATCACCTTTACCGCTATCACTTTCAACACCACTAGATACGAAAGCCAATTCCCATCCTTCGCTGGTAAGTTTATTGATTTTTGATGATAGCAACGCATCGTTTGAAGCGATATTTTGGAAATTAATACCTGCAATACTGTAGAAATTCAGCAATTTAGTTTCCGAAAATAGATTTACTTTGGCATCCTTTCTTTTTACGGCTTTTTGCTTGCTTTTTTTACCATCGGTTCTTTCAGTTGTGAAATTTTCTGCTTCAATAGGATCTTTTTCTTCAATAATTCTAGAACGGCCAATTCCCATAGGAACAATAGATTCTACTGAAGTAATTACTTTGTACTCTACTTTTTGAGCGTTTGAAGTTGAGAAAAATCCGAATGCAATAGCTGCAATAATTAATAACTTTTTCATGTAATCTTTTTTTATTATTGTTAATAGGTTATTTGTTTTTTAGGCATAAGATGAGCCATTCACTCGAAAAATCGAGTAAGAAATTCTGTACTAAATACGTTTTTTTGATTGTTTAAAATGCGATACCTAAAGTGATACCTGCTCGCAGCGTAAATCCATTCCAGCTGCCGGTATCAAAATCATCTTCTACACCAGAGTCTACATCTAAATCAATATTGGTATAGCCAGGTCCAAAAAACCATTCAAAACTGACTCTTTTCTTGAAAATGTACTGTTGACCAATGATTAAACCAGCTCCCAATCCGTTCATTTTTGCTTCATCATTGGCTTCATTTTCCAAATTGAAGTGCAAATATCGTGCATAGGGTGCTACAAAAAAGCCTTCGGGCGCAGGCGAATCAGAAAGGTAAAATCTGTATTCTGGCGTAATACCCCAACCTCTAACTTTAGTGTCATCCCAGGTTTTTCCAGTGTATAGTAAACCCAATTGCAAACTACTGTTATCGTTTAATTGCTGTTCTACAAAAAATGATCCGGTTCGTACCAATGGACTTAGCATATTGGCTTTAACAACTGTTTTTTGTGCCTCTACAAACGAAGCGCTAAGTAATAAGATGATTGATATAAGTGCAATTTTATTTTTCATTGTTTCTTTTATGAGATTTAGTTCCTCTTCTCGGAAATAATGAGATGTTTTCCCCTTTTTACTGTTGTTATATTAAGTTGTAATTCCAGTTCAGATATCACACTATTAATACGTTGGTTGTTGAATGTGCTGCTAAAATTCAGCGTATCAATTCTTTCGCATTTGTTTGTGATTTTAATGCCATAATAGTCCTCAATGTATTTAAAAACCAATGGCATTGGTGTTTTTCTGAATCTTAGAACTCCAGTCTTCCAGGTATCAAAATTTGGTTCATCGTTTACCGATTCGGTGATGGTAGAATCATGCAAGATTCCTTTTTCACCTTTTGTTAGGAAAACAACTTTCTTCGTTTTTTGATCGGTAAGACTCACCTTTCCTGAATTAACAGTTACAATGGTTCTTCCTTTCTCATCGTTGCGAACATTAAAGGCGGTACCAAGTACTTCAATAATCGCATTTCCAGAAGTTATTATAAATGGTTTGGATGGATTTTTTTCTACTTCGAAGTAAGCTTCACCTTCCAATATTACATTTCTTGTTTTTGAATTGAACTGATTTGGATACACCAAACGACTGTTCTGGTTCAAATGAACTTGTGTTCCATCAGCCAAAAGAACCTGATCTTTTTTCAGTTTTGTTTTTTGCTGAGCCAATTTGCCAAAGCCTGGTGTGGTTTGATACAAAAATGCAAAGCTTAAACTTATCAGAATTACAATTGATGCTGCATAGCGAATATATACACTTAGTTTTCTGACTTTAGCTTTAGGGGCAGTTTTTGCCTTTACTAGTTTCCAGTCCGCTTCAACATCAATCTGATTAAAGATTTCAATTTCTTTACTCTTTTCCCAAATCTTACGCATCTTTTCAAAAGATTCTTTGTTTTCAGGATTTGAAGCCATCCATTTTTCGAATGTTTTTACATCCTCTTCCGAAGCCTTTTGATTTAAAATGCTTAATAATATTTGCTCGTCGATATGTTGTTTGTTTTCGTTCATTTCGCTTTTCTATTAGTAAGACAAGTAAGTTTACTGTCACACGTACTTAAGAATTTAAAAAAATCACATTTCTTTCATGATCCATAAAATCAGCAAGCTAGCTAGCATTGGTCCAATCTTATTGCGCAATGTTTTTAATGCCTTGCTAATTTGTGTCTCTACTGTTCGTTTCGATATCTGTAACTGATCGGCTATTTCCTGATTGGTAAAGCCATCGAATCGATTCAATTTAAATATGCGTTGACACTGTTCAGGCAATTCATCAATGGCTTGATACAACTGATGTTCTAATTCGGTTTGCTCTAAAATTTTATCAGCACCAATACCCAAATCCGAATTTAAATACTTGATATTTTCATGGTGTTTGGCATGTGTACTTCTTTGTCGTATTACATTTAAACATGCATTTCGAACCGATGTATACAAATGTGCTTTTGCCGAAGTATGAATCTTAACCGTATCCTTGTGATCGATTAATTGTACAAATACATTTTGAACAATTTCCCGGGCATCATCCAAATCTGTTAAAAACTTATTCGCATATGCAGTTAATACCGCATAGTGTTCTTTAAATAAATCTTCAATTCGCTTTTCCGTAAGTAATTCTATAGAATTGGTAGTAGGGCTTTGTGTCATTGATATCGCGCTTGTGTGATTTTGTTATATTCGCCTTGCTTCCTTATATTTCAAGCAGGTATTTATTAGATGGTTAATTTAACATTTTTATTCCAATATTTCCTGCATTCACATATAAGACAATCATACCTTACAGCACACGTACTGTATTCAAAAAAAAAGGCTCTGCATTACTGCAAAGCCTTTAAAATATATTTTTTTTAAATATCTAACTCAAATATATGGCAATAGATACTCCTATAAAAGTACCAATTACATAACCGAGTATTCCTACTAGAATTCCAGGTGTTACCAATTTCTTTTGTCCCATTGATGCTGCCATAGGAGCCGCAACTGATGGTCCCATAATGTTAGCTGCAGATGAAATTACAACTTCGTAAACATCAAGTTTGAATAATTTTGCTAAGGATAGCAGAAATACAAAATGGAAAAGCATAATGGCTAAATAGAATGCCAATACCGCCGGACCAATGCTAAATATCTGTTGTATGTTGGTTGCAGCACCAATTACGGCTAAGAAAACATACATCATCCATAGTCCAACCGAGAAGGCTGTATCTTCAAGTGGACGCAGTAGCTTAGGAAATAAATTGGCTGCCAAAACAGCAAGTACAGTAATAATTAGAATACTTAGGTTGATATCTGTTTGCAATAAATTTTGCAGAAATGGTGCAATCATGCTTCCCAATCCAGCAATTAAGGCTGCAATAAAAACCGATACCGCAACACGTTCCATAGTCATCGGAAAAGTTTTACTGTCACTCTTCACTTCTTCGATCTGATTTTCTTTTTTAGGCTTCACAAAAAATCTCGATAGGAATAGAAGAGAAGGAGTTAAGAAGAGAAACAAAGTATACAGGTTGGATACAAAGTTATCAACGGCAATGGTTGCGGTAAATAACGGGTTGGTACTAAAATTTAAAGCCTCAGCTGCTGCAATAAAGTTTACGCTACCTCCAATTAAGGTGGCTGCAATTACACCAGCAGTTTTTCCAGAATCGGGTCCCAAACCAATTAGTCCAAAAGCTATAAAACAACCTATTACAATTCCAATTGCTCCTAATATATATGCGACGAGTAGTTTTCCACTCTCCTTCACAATTTTTACAATGTTAGAGCTAAATAGCAGCATCGGAATAGATATGGGAATGAAGTAGGAGAATACCAAATCGTATACTTCAACTTTAATGTTTGGATTGGAAGCTACAGGAACCACTCCAGCCATGGCAAGTAGCGACATAGATATCATGGTAACCAATATTCCTGATAATTTGCCAAACCATTTTTTGTGTTCTGAGTAAATCCCAAAGGCTGCAGCTCCTGTAATCACAAAAAACAATACAATGTTATTGTCAGGAGAGATGAAAGATTGCATAGGTGTATATTTAATAGTGTGTAACGAATATATTTTTCTTTTTTGCTAAATGCAAAAAGAAAACCTCAAACTTTAAATAGTTTGAGGTTAAATTCTGATTTATAGGGAATTACTTTTTCTTTTTCTTCGATTTTTTCTTTTTGGGTTTATCCATGAACTCATCTGCTTCATCCATTAGTTCTTTCAAACTCTTCGAATAATCTTCAGAGAAATCGATGGTTGCAGAATATTCATTGTGACTAACATCCATAACTTGAATTTCGCCTTCAAGAAATTCTTCAATGTCGGCTAGTAACTCTTTTTCGTTTGTTGGGCAGCAGAATGAAATGGCAATTCCTTTTTGAACACCACGACCGGTTCGACCTACACGGTGAACGTAATTTTCTGCAACATCAGGCAAATCGTAATTTACAACATAATCTACATTCGGAATATCAATACCTCGGGCAGTTACATCTGTTGCAATTAGAATTTTCACTTCGCCAGACTTGAAAGCTTCCATGGCTACCAAACGATCTTTTTGCTCACGATCACCATGAATAACCTGAGTTTTAACTCCAACACGTTCCATTGCTTTGTGAACTCTTTCGGCACGAACTTTAGTTCTAACAAACACAAGAATTTTACTCTCCTCGTGTTCTTTCGCCATTCGTTCCAAAAAGAAACGTTTGTCATCCATATCAACATTAACTAAGGAATGCTCTACGTTTCGAGAAACAGGGTCTTTTGGAGAAATTTGTATACGAATTGCTTTTCGAACCAATGAATAAGCAAGTTTCTTGATTTTTGGAGTAATGGTTGCCGAAAAGAAAAGGGTTTGTCTGTTCTTTGGTAAGAATCGGATTAAATCCTGAATGTCTTTAATAAAACCTAAATCCAACATGTGGTCAGCTTCATCCAAAACAAGCGTTTCAATTTGATCTAGTTTGATATATCCCTGACTTACCAAGTCGAACATTCTTCCTGGTGTAGAAATTAAAATATCAACTCCTTTTTCTAATTTTTCTATCTGTGGATCCTGATCAACACCACCAAATACACACAAACTGTTTACTTTGGTGTGTTTTGCAATCTCCTGAAATACTTCGGTAATCTGTATGGCAAGTTCTCTCGTTGGAACCATAACCACGCATTTGATGCCTTCGCTTCGCTTGCTTTTTTTGCTTTTGTGTATTTTATCGATCACAGGAATGGCAAATGCTGCTGTTTTACCGGTTCCGGTTTGTGCAATTGCCAGCACATCTTCACCTCTTACAATGGGTGGAATGGCTTTGTATTGAATGTCGGTAGGTCTTTTAAATCCAAGTGATTCAAGGTTTTTCTTGATGTCTGGAGAAAAGCTATATTGATTAAATTTCATGACTTGCTACTTATTTAGTGGGCGCAAAGATAATTCTAAAATATGAGTTAGATAAATGTATTTGGTAAGGAATTATTTTTTTCCTTCTCTCATTTCACTCCAAAATCGAAAATAGCCATATCCTCCCAATACAATTGTACCTATAAATGTAAGACCATTAGATAGGATTCCAAAACTAATGCCGGCATTTGCATCGAGTTGATAAGCTAAAAATAATTGAAGTAAAAAGAAATGAGTTGTTCCTATGCCACCGGGACTCGGTAGAGCCCATCCAAGTCCGCCAATAAATAAAATTACAATGGCAAATGTAATAGGGTAGGAAGCCGTTTCGGGCAAGCACAGTAAATAGGTGTAATTTAAAAGAACCAGAGAACACCAAATTAGAATGGTGAGAATAATAAATTTGATTCTCTTTTTCAATAGCAAGCCATGTTTTAATGAAACGAACATGGTCTGTAAGAATCCAATAAACTTTTTAATTACTGCCTTTTCTGATTTCTTTAATCTTTTAAAACTTAGAACGAATAATGCTCCGAAAATAAGTATTGCGATAGGGAATGCATAAATATAACGATAACCATAAATATGAGATATCCCCCCTAAGGTAGAATCGAGTATTTCTTGTAAACGATCCAATTCAATCCAGAAAATGGTAAAAACTCCCAAGCCTAATATTAGCAAATCGTAAGCACGTTCTGCCATTAAACTCCCCATTGAAACGGAAACAGAAATTTTAGAATTTTTTTGAAGCGATGTACAGCGAAGTATTTCACCCAATTTTGGAGTGAAGCTATTTACAAAATAGCCAATTAATATGGATGTTAATACTTTATCGGATTTTGGTTTTTCTCCAGATTCCTCTAGGAGCAGTTTCCATCGTAATGCTCTTAAATAAAATACGATGAATAAGATTAAAAAGCTTAATAGGATAAAGAAATAATCTGAATTGGCTAGGCTTTCCCAAACGGCAGTCAAGGGTTTTTCTCGCAATGTTAAAAATAAGAAGATTGCACCAATTGAAATTCCGATTAAGTTTTGAAGTATTTTTTTGAATGATTTACTCATGAATTGTGATATCAATAAACTGAAAAGGTATAGAAATGGTATGCAAAAATAGAAATTATATTTTTCTAATTGTCAAATATGCTTCTTTAATCCAAGCTTTCAATTGACTGTCTATTTCCGCAGGTGATTCAATTGCCAGACTGTGTAAAACTCTGTTTTTAGAAATTCTTTTGCATTTGTATACAGGAAATTGATCTTCCTCCCGATTTAATTGATATTCAAGGATAAATCTATCTTTTCTAGGGTAAATGGATAAAAAAGTTGCACCAATTTTAAATAGAATACAGGTCTTAAGATAAAGGATTTCAATTTTTTCGAAAGTATTTAAATAAGTATGAAGCATTTCAAAAGTCTCCAAAATTTTTGAAGACATCTTATCGGTGTGAGTTTCTTTAGTGGTAATATAACAAGAATGATACTGATTGGAACCAGAAAGTACTCTTTTGCAATTTGGACATGTCCAACTCATAAAAACAATTTATTTGTTCGAGTTGAATATACAAAATGAGTTTCAAAACTATTTACTTTCAGAACTTCCCAATGCAACTTGCTGCATGCTATTGTTAATCCTTTTTAGAGCATCTTGTATGCTTTCTTCCGGATGAATGTAATTTTTATCTCCCCAGAAATTCTTATCATAAACATTTTTGTAGTTGGAGAATATTGTAGATGGATGAATGGTTTCTCTACTCTTGTACTTAATTACATTTTCAGTTTTTGTATTAGTGGTAGCCATTTCGAATGAGGTAGAAAAGGTATTCGAAAATAGTCGCTTTCTATTTTTCACTTTGAATTTTAGGTTGCCCAAGGTGTGATTCAGATAATATTTTCCGTTGATGTTACGATAACTAACTATATAATCAACTACTTGAGGCTTTACTTTAGTTTTATTACTTCCCTTAATAATAAATCTATTTCTAAGTTCATTTAAGCGGTGACGCTCATAACCAAATTCTGCTCTGATTATGGCCAAGTTATTGGTTTCAATGTATAATTTTCCTTTTAATAAAGGTGTGTTTAAGTTCGGTTTAGGTTGAAATTCAATAACGTATACAGATTGATTATTGAATGTGCTAATATCAGCCAAGCGATATTGATAAAAGCTCATGAATTCAGGATCAAGAAACTCAGGTAATTTCTTAATAATATCCAAATGCAGACAGCCTTGAATACCTCCTTTTAAACGAAAGGAAATTGTATCAAGTCGCGAGACATCGTATATTTTTCTACTTTTAAATACCTTTACTCTGTCTGACAAATCATTTTTTTTGTAAGAATTCTTATAGATATCCAGAACTGATTCAGAATAGATCATGTACTTTTTATTCTTTAGTACAGATTCTCGATAAAAGGAGGTTAGGTTAGTTGGTTTTTGTGGGTAATTTTTTGAGATATTACCAACAGATGCTTTAATAATTGATATTGGATCATTATTCCTGATAATTACTTCCTGGAGAGATATGAAATTCTCTTTTAATGATACTTGAATGGTCTTATCAGAAATTTCAGAAACAGGAATCTCCTGATTTTTAAATCCTACATATGAAAAGACCAAAGTATCATGAATATTCTTCGATGATATGGTCAAAGAAAATTCACCATCCTGATTGGTAATGGTACCAATATGTTTTCCTCTTAAACCAACACTTGCATAAGGCAGAGCTTTCTTTTCGGATTCATCAAATATAATTCCTTTGATTTTTTTATAAGAAATGTAAGGAATAAGCTTTTCTGTTACAGTTTGTTCGTTTTTATATCTTACCGGCACAATAACAATATGTCTATCAGCGGTATGAAAATTAAGTGTTGAATCTGGAATTATTTTCCTTAAAATAGTACGAATGCTTTCATTTTCAGACAAAAGGCTAATGTTTTCCTTAGATTTAAACAAATCAGAATTATAGGTGAAAAAGCAGTTGCTTACATTTGAAATACTATCCAATGCAGAGTCAATACTAATATCCGAACACCGAATTGATATTTTTTTATCTAATATATTTTCTTGAGCCAAGAGTGTAATATGTATCAAGCACAAAGTAAGTGAGAGAATG
>Ga0209475_10002212_pt1 | contig 20451 bp, 40 predicted proteins | sample tdDd471_FD_187128 | JGI IMG/M metagenome (GOLD analysis project Ga0209475, IMG submission 187128) | Marine sediment microbial communities from the Atlantic coast under amendment with organic carbon and nitrate - tdDd47.1 (SPAdes)... | ecosystem: Environmental > Aquatic > Marine > Coastal >... | reverse complement strand
ATAATCTTAAATCCACTTCTGCCTTATCAATTTTCTTAAACTCTTCTGGCGAATGATATAAGCCATGAACAGCTAATGTTACTTTCCCTTTGTAAATTAGGTCACGAATCACGCTTGTCCAACGTATTGCACCTCGTTCACTAATTCTATAACCATTTAGAGCAGCAGGAACGAAGAAATTCATATGAAAGTCTGGAAATACTTGCCAAAATTTTTCTAGATGTGATAAGCAAGACAGATTTGGGTGCTCATCGTCGCATTCAAATATCATTTTTTTCATAAATATTCTTTCATTAATCTTTCAGCTTCTTTGACAATTTTCTCAATATCACAATCATATAGTCCAGCGGATGTAAATGATCCAGTTTCAATAATATAATTTTGTTTTGGATCTTCTCCGCGCCCTACATCTAATGTCCACAAAGGTGCAGGATGATACTTTACTCTTTGAATGATAGAATTAACATAATCATATGTTTCTACAGGAACATTTTTTGATATTAATAATTCGCCATTCTCTTTGTATTGACTAGCTGTTACAATAGTATTCTTACATTCTATATCTGAACTAATTACAAATCTATATTCATAGGGTATTTTTGCTGGAGGAGCAACAAAAATTAAATCTTCCGGGAAGATATGGAATTGTTCTTGTAAATTGTTAAGTTCTTTCCAATCATAATCAGATTTTTTTAAATCCCAAAAATCAATGATATGACCACTGAATAGTTTGTATCCGGTGTTTGGTCTAATAAAAGCGCACTTATTATACATATCGCTCAAGTGTCTTTTTAGTATACCAAATGGTACTAAAGCTCCGTCTGAATTTAAACAACTATTACCAAAGTATCCCATCCAATGATTTACATCAAAAACTTTATCATATAGCCAAACTTGCCAGAAAAAACCTTTTTTAATAAGTCTACGCCCCATATTGATAGATCCATAAAACATCACATCGTGACGATGTTTATGTGGAAACTCTCCGCTAATTACCTCATATGGATTTGTATTGTCAAATGGACGATATTTAATTTTAACTACATCTGCAAATTCTTCAAACTTGTAATCAGTTTCTTTAAATGGACCATCCTCAATAACCCAAATCATAAGCTCTGTCCTAGATCCTCACCCCACAATGAATAAGCAATTTTTTCATATTTGGAATCTTTTTCTGAAAATTCTTATTTTCGCCTGAACAATATCTTTATCATATTGCATTATAACACAATCTTCTAGACAACTACCTCTATCACGCTCACATGTAAATGAACATGAGGTATGCATGGAAATTGTTTCAGTGTTAAAGAAATGTGAGAACTTATGTTCTGGCATATAACCACAGCAAAGCAAGCTCGGGACTCGCAGACAACTTGCCAAATGGTAGCAAAAACTTATTGGTCCAACGAAAAACGAGCACCTTAAAAGTTTTTCTATCATTTGAGGGATGTCTTGACAAGATTCCCACTGACTTCTTCCAATATGTTCGATTCGGTGCTCGGGGAAATTTTCTTTCACTAACTGTAGAACATCTCTAGGTACATATCTACGTTTATGTTCGGCGGATAGATCATTAATAAGAATAGTATCTTCATCTCTTTGATGAATTTTTTGTTTGCCATATGCATCATATATTTTTAAGACTTCTGTTGGGTCAGGATAGATTCCAATTTGATGCCCAAATCTATGCATTGTGTGCATACTGTAAACATCTTTGTTGCGCATTTGAGATACCCATCCAAATTGGAATACAGGGTTTAAAATTTCCTGCGTTGCATGAATTGTGGGATGGTGTGCAAAAATAGGATTTAATAACTCATTCGTTTGAAATTTAAGTGGTGCATTAATTTTTTGTAATGTTGCAGCTACAACTAAACAATCTCCTAAACCACCCATTAGTTTAAATCGTTCATACATCAGTATTTTCTGATCTCCCTAATCTTAAACCGAGATCAAAAGATATTGCCATATTTTTTTGAATCATTTCAACAATGATTTCTACAGCTTCTTCTGGCTCAATTTCATATGCATAATCACCTCTGTGATAAACGAAATCTCTTATTTCAAGAATATTTGTAGTAGTAAATCGAATTGGATATTTATTAATCATTAAATTTCTTCTAAAATAGAAAAGCCAACCCAAGAATTTTCAAATTTGTAACACTTGTACGGAAGTGCTTTTAAGACATTAACAACGCCGGGATTTGTTTTATATTCTTGGCAATTTTCAGGATATACATCGTGCCAAACTACTATTCCGGCATTTTTTTTCACTAATTTACAAGCTGAGATACTATCCTTCATTACTTGAGCTTCGGAATGATCTCCGTCAATGAATACGCCACCGAATCCTGTACTGTTAGCGGCGAAAAAATCATCTGACTTAATCTTGAACTGTTGTACATTCGGCGCCGTAATAAAACTTCCGCTATCTTCATTAGATAAAATTTCATGTGTTTGAAACGGCAGCGTCTGTACTATGTCTTTTGTCACATCTATTGTTACTACACTCGCGTTGGGTATAGCCGTAGCTATGTTTTGGGTCGTATGTCCGAGATACGTTCCCACTTCTAAAATAGATCGTTCTTGTGCCAATAAAGTAACGATAAGTGCGGTGTCTCGGTTTGTTGTCCATTTCAATTGGTACTTTCTACCCATAAATTCTTTGTAATCATGTTCGCTGATATAATCATTATCTATTGCCCACTTATCTGAAATTTCAATTAACACGGCCAATCCTTTTCAATGTATTCTTCATTTGGTCCAAAATATGAATATTTAACAGGTTTCTTTTCTTGCAAATGTTTATACATGTTAACAATGCCATATTCAATTCCACGTCCTGTTTTATTTAATTCATTAGTTGTAACGACTTCTGGTAACTCTCCCCACATCTTATGACTATGAAAAGCGTAAACTGGTATTTGAATCTCAGCATTCTTAAGATTAAGTTCTTTGAGCCGTCTATTCATAAAAGCTTCACATCCACCTGTGTTTCCTGACAAAGGGAAAAACTTTTTATATGTTGAAAACAACATTATATGGTGGGCGTTTCCGAGCGCACCATAAATCCTGTGCGGACAAATGCTATTTGCATAACCTCTAGGTCCCCACGCACCACGGAAACCCGGGTCGGTTTGTTCCCAAGGAAGACCACTTCTCAAGGTTACAACACCGATATGTTGATTCTGCTTTAAAAACTCGTAACATACACTTAACCAATCTATACCTTCAGGGTTGAAATAGACATGATCGTCTTCAAAGTGACAAATCATATCTATATCCTCGTCCAACGACATAACGTAGTCGTTGATACCAGCGGACGAGCCTCTATGCTGGTAAGTCGTAACATTTTCTTCGTTGTCTAACCACAGACGTGCATCTGGTAAATTAGACCCGTCGTCGATAATGTTAACTGGTTGTCCCATGCAAAATTTACGCAATGATGCATAAGACGTTTTAGCAATCTCCACCTTTTCCTCTGGAGTCCATTCTGTGACATTAAAACCCGGTACTCCCGAGTTAGACCTTTTGCGACAATGTACATCATCACGAAGGCATGTCGTCATATGTATATCAATTTTCACCGTATATATTATCCATTTTCTTTTGACAATCTTCACACATTTTCAATTGTCGTTCTTGTTTATTTTCTATTCTTATTTCAATTTCCTTGTTACATTCTGTACAGAAAATATAATTTTCAAAATTACGAAACTGTTCAAGTATTGAATTCATTTAAACTATCCATTATAAAAGTTGGTCCAATTGACTGTTTTATCATTCGTTCTATTTTTTTATATGTTTGATTACGGCATCTAGTACATACAACTAATTTACCAAAACTTCTATCCATTGTAGAAAATTTAGCAAATGCTCCACATTTTTTACATCTAGGTTGTGAGTCTATTTTCGCCAAAAGGTTGTCCATATTTCCTTACCCAGTCTATCTTTAGTAAGATGTTGAGCATATTTAGTATTAACTTTATTAAATAGGTTAAACCACTCTTCTTTACTCGCAAAATTATGCGTGTGAGGAGATTCACCCAACGGTGGTTGTTTGGACGGATCGATAGGAACTATGATAAGTCCAGCCTTAGACACACGTTGTACTTCCTGAATTACAAGAGAAGGATCCAGAGTGTGTTCAATCGCGTGACTGAAAAAACAGTAATCAAAGAAGTCATCAGCGAATTCCAATAGCATCTCATGCATATCACCCTGTAATACCTGCGGCAATCCTGCATTGTTAGCGGCGGCAACTTTTTCTGGAGAAAGGTCTATACCGTATAAAAGTTCCGGTAAAAAATCTCTTTCTAGCAACGCCTTGAGGCCGCGACCTTCACCGCAACCCAAATCCAAAACACGACTATCTTTAGGTTTATTACCAAGATATTCTAGGATAGCGGCCTCCATCTGATCTCCCCAACGAGAATTATAAGACCAATCGCTACCTTCTATTTGTAGTTTTTGATATTCTTCTTTATTCACTCAAACCTTCCTCATATAGAGATATTATATTTTGATAACGATCTTTCATTCTAATAAAACAGTCCGATACAACTTCTTGCTCTTCTTTGGTATAACAATGAGATTTAATCATTTCCTCCCATTTATCACAGTCTTGATAAAATTTTACAATATTTTCCCAATTATTCATCTTCAAAAATATTTCCTATAATTTTATTATAGGCGATACCGCCTATTAAGTTATGATCTTGGAAAAGTCCAACCTGTGGCTCTTCTTTATTTTTTGTTTCTAGGTAAAATCCCATACTGCTGTGTTGTGGAGACTCGCTTGTGTAAGAAAGGCAGCAGTCTCCAAATTTAACTTGTCCATTATAACTTGTTTCAATTCGTCCATCACGTTCATATGTCACCTTGACAATGTCACCTTCATAAATCTCTTGATTATTACGGTCTTTAAGTCCTGTATACTGTTGAACAATAATATCATCCATATTTAATTCGGGTCTATTGAAAGTTTCTGTAGAATACCAATCTACTTTCCCAGTATGATCTATAAACACTTCATCAGAAATCCAACAAGCTTTTCTTTTATGCCAAACTCTAAATTTAATTTCTCTCATCTATATAATTTTTCTCGCCAAAGATTTTTTCTTTTATCTTTCATATACCAATAATAACTTCTTACACAGTTGGTTACAGCATGAAAAACTATAGCGGCAGATAAAACATATATTGCTGTTGTCATTAAAATGGGTCCGTATAATCCATGTAAACTTCTCCCGAAAACCGGGGAGGCCATCGCAAACGTATCTTGCCAAAATTATTTTATATTCATTAGAATGTCCTCGCTTCTGTCAAACTATCTCCAGCACCCAACCTCGCAAAGAGGTTGTTGATCTCTGCCTTAAGAGCTGCTCTACATTCGTTTGCTGCTCGCGATGCCTTATCCATTTTTGCAATTTTCTCTGCATCAGGATTTTTTTTCTTATGTTCCGCCGCTTTCTCTTTTTCAAGATGAGCAACTTTCTCCACTTCGATTACCAGCCGATCAAATAGATCAGCTGGACAACTTAAATTTGGAATACCTTCTCTCATTTATCTTCTTTCAGTAAATCTATAAGCACATCGCCGTGACACGCATTCGGTGCACACCAACACGCGAGTACTTTATCTTTTAATTCGTGTAAATCTTTTAATAAATCTGGTTGTTGTAGAATCCATTCCCTATATTTTTCTACAACTTCTTCTCTTGTACCATCCTTACCAATTACAAATGGATTGCCCCATTTAGAAGGACGGCCAATATAAACATCAAACGGTTCACGTTTGCAATGTACTACTTTACTCACGATGTTATCCATAAAGTTAATTGGCGTAAAAAACACACTAAACAAACGACCAATAATGGATATGCTGCATAATAACCTATAACTACTGGATGTGCATATGCGAGATCCTCGTCCCCAATAAGTGGATAATCCTTTAAGTTAACTTCCCCACTTTTAACTAGCCATATAGCAAGTATACTATGGATTATACCAAATCCAAATATTGCTAAATTCCACAAACTAAACATAAAGTTCCTTAATAGTATTTAAATTATTTTTAGCCCAATCTAAAATCTGATCAATACCAGTAGTAATATCTACTTTCGGCGACCACTCAAAAATACGCTGAACTTTATCTAGATCTGATATGTATATACGTTGATCAGCACGACGTTGTTCGCCGTTTTTATCTACGGATACAAACTTTTCGCCGGTTTTCTCTTCTACCATATTGATTAGTTCAAGTACTGACAATGTATTATTTTTACCACCGCCGACATTAACTACAGTTGAAGGTCCGCCGTTATGTAAATACTGAATCTGTTTCAAAACTAAGTCTTGTATGTCATCCATGAATAAGCAATCACGAACCTGTTTACCACCCCAGCCGTAAATTGTTACTGGTAACTTAAGTAGATTAGCAATAACAAACCAAGCCACCCAACCTTGTTCGCTTTTTCCCCACTGATAAGGTCCAGCCAAACAATTGTGTACATGAAAATTATTTGCAATAAAATTATGACTATTTTCTACAGTCATATCATATACGTCATGAATTCCTATAGATTTTTTGTCTACAATTTGATCCCAAACCATTCCTTCACCGCTGGTATCTTTGGTGTGAAGCTGTAACCAATCCTTAAATTTTGAGATTGCTAAATCTTCTTTCAAAAATTCTGACAAATACATTAAATTATTTTGCCGATGATCATTATAGCTATATCCAATCTTATTAAATTTAGCATATGTATCTTTAGCAGATCCCAATCGTAGTTCAACGCCAATGGAAGTAGATCCGTCACTATTTTCATATTTAAGTGTTTGATGTAGCGAACTACCAATTCCGAACTCTAATAGCAGATCTCTTAATTCATGCATAAATGCATACAAATTATCTTGATGATCTTTAAGTTTACACTGAGTCATATTGAGATTTTGTAATTCTAATTTTTCTTGTCCCTTTCTGTTTCTATTTACCACATTGGGACAAGATCCTTCAGCGCCAAACAAACCACCCAAGAATTCTGCTTTGATATCTGTATCGGCAGATTTAATCCAATCCGGAACCAAATATTGATTGGTTACTTTTCTATTGGTTGGCAACCCAAGTAAATACATATAGAATGAGAATGGAATACTACTAACACATATCTTTTTTGACTCTCCATCAATAATTTTACCATTAGTTAATTCAGATTTAGAATTACTTTTAAAGATATCAGAACAATGAAATCCTAATTCCTTAATTTCATTTCTAATTTTTAATAAAGTTGCATCATGTTCATCATAAATTTGCATATTAATGGCAAAGTAATCTTTACCATTATCACTCCTTTGGCGTTTTTTAAATGACAAATGTCCATCGCCGAAACACCACCCTAACAAACGAGCAATTTTATAAATGTTAGGATTATTACATTTGAGCGGTAATAAACCTTTATTTTCTAAATCCGCAATAGACTTATAAATAAATTTTTGTGAGAATAACAAATCTGGATTAGAGATTGCCTCTCTATATTGATTTGAAGATAAAATTACTTTGTCTGATAATGCAGAAATATGTTTGCGCGTTCTTAAATCTGGATTAATTTCCACAAAAGAACCATGAGATATGTTTTCTAATTTTTGATATCCAGCAGGTGTGTAATACTGATGACAGTCTGTCGATTGAAGTTTAAAACCCCTGCGAGTTGTCACTTCAAACAATTCTTTTTGACCGTTATGAAAGACACCGGTAGGTGTAGAATTATACCCTTGGTTGTCTTGAACATCAATATCTTTGTCAATATTGATTAATTGTAGATCGCCGGATTTTGTCTTAATAAGAGTATCAGCAGCTAAACAACTAAACCGATTGATAACTGCTGGAATGCCATAAGCATCAGACCATTCCTGAATAAGTAAGTCGGCCATTGCTTTAGAAACGCCGTAAATACTACGGTCTCCGCCATTGAGATTAAATCTCGTTGTTATTCCTCTTTCTGTAAATCCGTCACGTTCGTGTAATGCGACCATTACCGCTTGTTCTGGAGTAAGTTGAGGCTTAATAATATTATTTTTCTGCCGTGGAATAATATCTACCCATTCATAACGAGTAGGTTTTTCTACATATGCAAAGTGATTGCAAGGTTCTCCCGGATATACCTTATTGGTAGACCAAAATACAATTGGAATTTTCGTTTTTCTAGAATACTCTAGAGTATTAAGCACACCAATTGTATTATTCTGAATATCGAATGCGGGATTCTTATAATTCACGGCTGATGGCTGAGCTGCCGTCAAAAGAATCGCATGATAATCGTCTCCAAGATTCTTGAAATCCTCCGGATTTCTAATGTCGCCGTGAATAAAATTTACTCCATGTTCTTTCAAACGCGGTAGATTAAATTCACTACCTCGGCGGACTAGGTTGTCTACCACATCCACCATCCATCCGTCTTTAGCAAAATTACATGCTAAGTTTGCACCGATGAATCCGGCGCCGCCTAAAATTAAAAGTTTCATTAGTACCTACTATCTTTCCGTTGGACAAGTGCACATCTATATTGTTTTTGTAAAACCACCACAGAATGTTCACCATTATCGTATTCGACATGATAAACAAAATATTCTTGATTTGGATATCCTATTTTGTAATGATTAATTGTATTTTGAATATCTTTATTAATATCGTCGGTACGAAATGTTGCTGCGGTTACAAAATGATTTTTATTATCGTTGTCTAAATAAATACGTAATACTGATGAAGCTTTAGCTTTCATAGAAATCTTTGAATTTTGTTTGGCGAAAATTGTCGCCGGTGTTATAGCTGCTACAGCCGCCGCTGCTAAAAAATTTCGTCGTTTCATTTCTCAAATTCTTTCTTTAATTCTTCATATTTCTGTCTGCGGGCATTCTTTGCCATTATTTTTCGCTCTTCCGCTTCTCTTTTTTTCTTCTCTTCTAATTTATGTTTTTCAATTTTAGCAAATTCTGCCATACGCTCTTTGCCCAACTTATCATACAATTCAGCAACATCGTCTGGGTAAGAATTAGATTCTAAAGAGTGGGAAATATAATGTTCGGAATCATTAATAAAACTGTTTGTAGTAAGAACATGGTGGTATGAAGGGTCTGTATTAACATTATCAGAGTTGCCACGATAAGGAGCATACTCAGCTGTTTCCATATCGAAATCAACCATTGCTTCTACAAGCGACTCGATTGTTTCATGTCTAGACCATCCATCTCTACCTTGAGTAGTGCTCTGTAAACAATTACAACCTCGACCGCAATAATGATCTTCGTGTGGTGTGTATGACAGTAAAATATATTTATACATTATTCAATCTCGTGTTCGCGAATTTCTTCTATCCTATATTCTGTAAAAAGATCTGGTAACCAAGCAACATCTTTATACATAATTAATTGTCTGACACTAGCGGTTCTACTGTTAGTCGATCCACAGTTATCACAAACATCGTCATAACCCCAATCGGTATTATTACATTCATTGCAGACATGTTTTTTATACCACGGATTGTAACAACCAACATACGGTTCGCCAACTTTAAATGGGTTGGTGACCCACTCTGACCAATACGGCCATGTACCTACAATAATAAAAGCAAGTAGGATAAAGATAGTTTTTAACTTCGGCGGTTGTTGTGATATATCAGTCGCCATTAAAATCTCCCATCAGTAAAATAATCAGAATATCTTTTGTGTTGTCCAAGTGTACTTTCTTGATGTTCAACAATAAATTCATTTTCACAATAAAACATAGGTAAGCCAACACGCTGGGCATGTTGACTTACCTGAGAATCTTCCGTGCCGGAACTTCCACGGATAAGATCATTTTTCCAAGGCACAGACTTTAAAAATTCTGTAGGAGTAAAGCGACAAAATCCACCAACATGCTTTACAGGACGTCTAGTAATAAATCTATTAAATCCAGTTCCCCATTTGATTTCTTGCACATCATGGTCTGCACATTTGGGTACACCGCCCGGGTTGTTAATAAGACCTACGGGATATGGCGACCACACCGCACGTGGATTTGCTTCAAGCATAGCTAATACTTTTCTTGCCCGCGAATCAATCAGCTTAGCATCGTCATCTAACTTAAGAGTAAATTGTGCATCTTCAATTTCATTTAGGATTTTTTGTATACCCAGAGCAATACCAATGTTTTCAAACCATTTGTGAATTGTAATACCGTGTGTCTCGGAAATATCTTTGATTCCTTGATTGACATCGCACCCTTGACAAATAATGTGGTGGTTTGCTAATTCATACCATTCGAAATCATTATATATCGCTTCAATAGAATCATATAAATAATCATCACGACCACCGATTGTAAACTGAATAATATTAAGTTTTTTCATAGAAATCAAACTTCTTTAAGAAATCATACGGATAATAATGATGTAAGTGATCCGGCCATTGCGTTAATGTTGATTCAACTGTATAAAATCCATCTTTGACATGTATAAACTTACAATTATCAGACGGTCGAATTAAGTATTTTGGAAAATTTAAAATAGTTTTTGAACCAATGTCCATTTTAAAACTTTTTTTACTATAATCTATGTCTTTTTCCATTATTTTATTAACATTTATCATACTCAACATATTCCATTCCAACTTCATCCATTAATTCACGAGACTGTCGCAAATTCTCTTCCCACCTTGATGGTGCCGATTTAAATGGATAAGTTACTATTCTATTAAGGTTAGTTTGCATAATATGGACCAAGCATCGTACACACGGCGCACCACCCCAAACTTGACCTGTTGAATCTCTAGCAACCATATACATTGTTGCATCTGATAAATCTTCACCTTTAGTATCAAGAATGGCATTGACTTCTGCATGAACTACCAATTGATATTTGAGTTCTCGATTCATTAAGCGTTCAATTGTATCTTCTAATCTTTTTGGTAAACCGTTATATCCTATACCAATAATTTTTTTATCTCTTGTGATTACGGCACCAACTTGTGTACTGGGATCTTTAGACCAATTTGCTACTTCTTCAGTAAATTTTAAAAATCTTTTATCCCATTTTTTATGATTTAAAGTCATTGATATCTAAGTCATACCTTTCTATATTATTCTTGATCATATCAATTGCAAGTTTTTTACCATTTTCATATGTAGCTTTTGAGTTAGCTTTAGCTGCTTCTATCATTTCTGGAGTCGGTTTCATTTTAAAAGCAATATCAACATAAGAAGTATCATAATCTGAATATATATCTAATTCTGAAACATTATTTTCTTTTAAGGTCAAAACTATATCTTCTAATTCTTCGGTGGAAACAATACCTTTATTAATGCGGTCTTCAACACTCTTTAATTTTTGTTTTAGTGACTCTGGTTTAATGCTAGATATATAGTAACTTTTTTCTTCTAAGGAACTCATACTTTTGCCCAATCTATAAGCGGTGACATAAATGGTTCATGACAGTGTGTACTATAGCCCGGTATTGGAGTATACAATCTATATCCATACTCATAAAGGTCTCGAAACAAAGCTCTATCATTAAGATTATATTTTAATGCTTTACCGAAAATAAGCCCTCTATCAATTTTCGCCGGATTAAGCATCCATGTACAAGTAGTACTTTCTGCACTTCTCCAATGTGTACTCTCCGTTAAAGTAATTTCTTCAGCGTTATAGCTAAAATCATCATAACGGGTATAACGATCTTTATGATCATAAAGGGTTATTAAACCAAATTTTTCCAACCCTTCAAGAATGACCAAGTCTGCATCTTCACGATGCAAATAGTCATCTTCTAAGAAGTAAATTGGAGATTCATGATTTTGTAATTCGGCAAGCGATAAGGCATATAATAAAGATGCTTTGTTATCTGCCCAACCATAATTGACAGTTGACACTTCAACAAAATATGCATCACTTAATTGTTTTTCCATATAGTCTAATAAAACGCGTGAGTTTTTTGGACCAGTATCAAAAACAATCTTTAATCTACATTCACCGCGTAATGGAAGCAATACATATTTGACGAAGTTATCAAAGCACGCTTTTTTACAAAAATACGCCGGACGTTGTGGTTTTTTTGGTGTCACTACCTCATTGTCACACGCACGATAAATAATTTCAATCATCTAAATCCTCTCTTCCTTCCAAACGCTCATATAATAATTTATTTCTGATTTTTTATTGTCCTGTAAAAAATTATCTATTAATATTTTGATTCTTTTTTTATGTTTGGGAGTGCAATTATTGATATCAATCAATATAACTTGATTGTAATAATCTAAAAAATTATCTCGATAATAAGTATTATATCTCAATAATCTAGAATCACAATAACTATATATTTCAGTTCTAAGTTTTTTTAGATGATGACTATCTTCATATTCTAAAGCAATACTTAACATTCCAGTTTTAGAAGATTTTTCTGGAACAAAATATGAATACAATAATCTTGCTCTTTTATCTTTTTTTAAATCTTGAATCTTATTCCTTAATATTGATCCACGAGTATCTCCACGAATCAAATAATATTGATAAAATGAAGGTATTGTGTTTAAAGTATATATTTTAAACTGTTCACTATAAACAAAACAATTCTTGAAAAATCTATAATTATATAGATGATTTAAATTATATTTTAAAATAACACGGTCAAGTTTATCAACCATACAACAATTCCATAGCAGCAGTATTATTTTTTCCATGAAATCCAAATGACTTGTAAGATTCTAAATCATGAGGATTGTGTCTATATTCCGTAACATTTTCAACAGAAAATCTCCGCGCTAATTCCATCGGGGCAAATTTAATTTTCTCAATCGATGTCATAAAATGATATTCTTCAACACAAGCGGTCCAATCTTCTCCATGTTTTTCCGCTATCACAGAGAAACAATTATGCATTGCTTTTAGAAATTTTTGACTACGTAATGAGAAACCACCATTGCCTACCCTATTACATTGGCCGACATTCGGCCATAATGCTCCAATATAATCATACTGTAGAAATGCGTCTGTCCATTGTGTTGGATCAATAATGTATCCATCATATTGGATGGTTAGGCAGAATTCTGTGTCAATATACTTGTATAAATTTGATAGTATCCACGGCGAAAATTCTTTCCACGTAATATTTGTGGGTACATATTCAATTGAATATTCTGATAAGGTGTCGAGTATATTCAGATCTGGTCCAATTAATTTACATAAGAAAGGAATATGCGGCGGCATTGATCGCCGACAATGTTCTAAGGCTTTAACCGTACGGCCCATAAAATCCTCTGATGTTATCAATGCAACAATAGTAATCATATTTCTCTACACTCCAATTCGGCAAGACCAATGTAACGTACGCCGTGTATAACTTGATCAAAACTCTTATGATGATGACCGAACACACAAATTTTTGGTTTTCGTTTACGCACCATTTCCTCTAGTAATATACTTGTATTTTCACAAAATAGTGCCGAAAATCCAAAAGATTCTAAGATTTTTTGATCTTTATGTAATCGCGGTATTACAGAACGTGGCGGACAATGAGCAATAAGAATTTCGGCCGATGACCAAGTCCACCTATCTTCACAATCCTTCATTTCTCCATATGTAAGTTCTTCTTCAGGCCACCACGTTCTAACGTGAGTTTGTATGCGTTGAGCTTCTCGATATACTCGATCTATGGATAATCCACCTCTTACAAAAAAGAATTCTTTGTCAAGAGTAAACGTACCATAATCACCCAAACAATAAGAACTATCCAAACATATATCATAATCATCATGATTTCCCGGAATCACCCAGTGTTCGCCTTTGCCAAGACCGGAATATTCTAACTTATTCCACGCAGAAGAAAAGCCAAAGTCCCCAATCTGAACTGTGTTTTTCTTATTTTCTACGATCTGAAAGTATTCATCAACTTTACCGTGAACATCGCCAATTACATACATTCTAAAAATCTCATCATTTTATGGACATACTTAGGAAATCTTGGAACAATATACATATATCGATTACGTATGTCATATTTATACCGTTCTTTAAATTTTTCTGCTTCTTCAAAAGTATTAAATTGTACTTCAGATTTAAAACTTGGCAAAGGGTGTGTTTTGGTTCCACCAGAAATGTAAACATCAAATACACATTTCTTTACTGCTATTCGTTTTAGATATCGTAGAATTTTAAATTTTAATTTTCGAAACATCTTATCTCCAAATAGACCCGGAAGGATTCGCACCTTCGACCTGCGGTTTAGAAGACCGCCGCTCTATCTTCTGAGCTACGAGTCCCACTTATATATAAAAACAGTTCTATTACATCCCGGAAAAGGGCATTGAAAAGACCACACCGGTCCATCTCTTTGGGAACTTCTATTTACACATTCACGCTGTTCGACTTCAGTAATAGTATTACAATTAGAACATTTAGCTTGGGTTATATGTGATTCTGGTAGATATCCTTGTTTAATTATTTTCATGTTCTTCCTCATTAAGGAAATTCAAAATCTTTGTCCGTAATTTCCTTTTGATTGTTCCAATGTGATTCTTGATAGGATTAATAAAGAAAAATGGTACAAACATGATTAACCACAGGTTTGCGATAAACAGAAGTATTGTGCAAAACAAACCAGCCATAATATTTGCAATAAATAAAAAACAATGACGGGGCTCGTCATATGCCAGTTCATTATCATACCATACTTGGTAAGTAGCAATTGGAGAAAACCAATGTAACCCGACCAATATGTTACAAATTGCTAACACTAAAAGCACAAAGGCTGAAATAAATTCTAACACTATCACATCTTTCTCCTACAAAGTGTATGAAGATATATTACCAATTTACATAATCCATATATGGGCCAAAAAATAATGTTAATAAACAGATGAGGCCACAGGATTGGCATCATTATAGATGCTATAATCATCACTAGTATTATAAAAACTGTGCATAAAATTGTAGTGAAATTTACTTTATCTTCATCTTTCATTGAAATACTTAAATACTTTAGTCATAGGAATAATAGTTCCGTAATTTTTCTTATTTCTATAAAAATTGTTACATATTACACCATACAATTTGTCTTTATGATAAACAGGGCATCCATACCAACTTTTAGAAATTGCACCGCGTATTACCGTATACTTCCAACCATCTTCTGAGTATGTTTCACTATATACTGAGAGACTTGAAATATGATCCAATCCACTATAAGACCATCTTTTTACTTTTAAAGATTGTTGGTATTCTATATCTTCTTTTATTTGATCTATCTGTATGTCAAACCAATCAAGATTAGGAAAACGATAGAAGAATATGGGTGCTGTTGGAATTGAAGCGACGTGTTCAACTTGAATAATAGCTTGAAAGACAATATTATCAGGATGGGAGAGCTTGATTCCTTTTCTGCCGCCACTAAAATCAACTTCTTCAGTAGTTACTGCGTAGTAGTAGTCTTTCGTCTTATGAAAAATAGTAGATTAATATTCTACGAATTTAGTGCTAAGACCGTCGCGAATACTAACTATAGGGGCGTACGGCAAAAAAACTTCTGCCGAACAAATAGGTATGGTTATTAGTAATATGAGTAGTATTCTCATAATATTAAACCTCGTTAATTTTCAATAATTCCATTACGGTTTCACCCACAGTAACTGCTGCTATTAGTCTCATTTATATATTTTCCCATCTTTTGAGCGCACTCAGCACAAGCAACTCTGCGTTGTATTAAACCATCTGTAGCTGTCCCTTTATTCCACTCATTGGTGGCAACAGCTTTGAACCAGCCTTCGTAGAGCGGACTTTCTGGAGTGAAACAAAACTCACAACGAAGTCCGTCATGTGATGGTTTTTTCATATTTTGAGTTTGCAACTCGTTCATTGTTCACACTCAATGACAGAATACTCATATTTTTTAGGAAAACAAACAAACCACTGCCAATCAATCACAGTCTCTCTTTTAATTGTGACCGGGTCGTCAAAATTTCTAGACATTTCCCTGTTTAGATTAATAGGCTTATCATCAAAAGTTCCTACGGCTATATTTTTATGGATATAAACATCAGAAAATCGTGTATCTACAATTTCCCTTTCTGTATTAGCAAACATGAAAAATACGGCAATTGGTATAATTGGTAATAGAGATACCAAACCATGAAGCTTCTTGTCCTCTTCAAAAAAATAAAATATAGAATTGCATGTGAAAAATATACCAATTAAAATACTTAATATTATAAAAGGTTCTGCTGGCATCAATCTTTATCCTTTTTATAGTTAGCTTTCAAAACTAAATCCCATTCAGTCGGATTTGTTATATCATAAGATACTACTCCAGTAACATGTTCACCATAATTATTGCTAATAATGATGACATTACCACCAGATTTATGAGTTACTAGATCTCCACGTGATAGGTTTTTGAATTCTTCAGGTGTCATTATGGTCCGACCCTTCCGTTTTCACAAAAAGCTTTGTAAGTCAATGGCCATCCTTTGGCAAAAAATTCTTCTGCTGCTCTAGCGGCGAATTCAATTTCTTTTAGTGGATAGCTAACAAATTGAGCACGATCTGGCTCATATGTTCTTAATGATAAGAACGCCATCAAGGAACGGGGATTACAAGTAACCCAACACCTTGAATAGATTCCAACAGGTAGACAAGCACGCGCAACTCCGGGATCAATTCCAAGATCTAAATTAGCCTCATACATTTGATAGGATAATTCGTATGATTTCTTAAGGTTTTCTACTACTTGTAGATTTACATCAGTAGGAGTTTCTGCAAACTTTGGTCGTCCGACACGCCACTTTTCAACTTTAGACATTGCTCTTTCTAAGGATGGAATATAAAAAGTAGGTTCCAGCTTAGTATATCTTCCACTTTCCTCATTATATCCAAAGCCAATCCTATGACGATGCCACTCTCGCCAAACAAAAATTGGTGCTCTAACATAGAATGTCATAGCGGCATGTTCAAATGGAGTGCCGTGTCTATGCTTCATCAAGTAATTAATTAGTCCAAAATTTTCATCATTACATTCTGGTTCTACATATTTAAGGCATTCATCACCACTGGTTGATACACGAGCAGCAGCTACAACCATATGATCGCCACCCATTTTTTGTACTAATTCTAAATCTATATCACTCTTGTAATTCAAAACGATGCTCCTTCTTGTTTGCATCTCACCGAACACTTAATTTCTTCGAAGGTCATACTAATTTTCCTTTGTAATTTTTGATAAGCATAGTATATTTTTAAAACCAATATAATTTAACAGAGTTGGATTAATATCTTCTTCACAATAAATAATCCACATTGTGAATTTATAACGAAAATGAATTTTTGAACTGATTGATTTCAATATATTGATAACTGTATCAGTGTCATGATTAGGAGCGTCAAATCTTATAATTTTCATCAATCATTACTCTTATTACTTAAAGTAGCATTTTCATTTTCTAAAAATTCAACATATTTTTTCAATGTCTCCAATTCTTTATTTTGTGCGTCCATTGCAGATTGATTCATTTCAATTTGATTTTTAGCAATACAAAAACACGCTATAAATCCAGCCATGTATTGTATTTGTATATTTGTGGCATGTTTGGGTAATGTACCAAATTTAATTTCTGTACTGAGCCAATTTATTTGATTCATTAAGAAATCTTTAATATATTGCTCATCACATATATTGGACAAAATATCATCTGTTGAAATTGATTTATTTTTTCTTTGCTCTAAGAATAAATCAATCGCTTCTTGACTAAACATTATTACTCCAATCTTAATCCATGTGAATGACTTTTACCTGTTTCGGAAGACATGGCGCAAAAATGAAATAGGCCGCTTGCCATTAAGCGAGACCCATTTTCCCTAATGCGTAGGACAGTCACTACAATACTGATTCGTCTATTACCCAATCTATCTACTACCGCATTTAATCTTAGGAGATCACCTTGAGATGCCCCAAAATTAAATCTTATATTTTCGATTCCTACAGTCACGGCATAATCAGCTCTATATTTCAATTGTTTTTGACCAACTGGCATATAAACAGAACTAAATAATGCAAGTCGTGCCAAATCTGCCGCACAACGATCCATTTGCATAGTCAAATAACCGCCATGAATCATTGGTTTATTTTCTTCTGTGTGGAAGTGATTACACATTTCTGGATATACAGTGAAATGTGTCACGTGTTCAGTGATCATTACATTTCTTTCCCATTTATAAAAACTTTACCACTAATATTTATTCCGCCGTCTTTTAAAGGTTCAATTTTAGCTTTAGGCCAAACCATCTTCCCAGTATTATAAATAATACATTTGTGACCAGATTCACCCTTAAAGCCTAAATAAACAGCGGGAGATTCTTTATCATATGATTTATGTTCGATCCAAGAGTTAGACAGTTGGTTAATGTGAAATTTGTCTGCCCAGTTTCCAAACTCTTCTTGTGAGGGGAAATTTTGTCCTGCGACTAAATAAAAGTCACCAGTTGCACCCACTCCGGGTCCCACAATTTTTAGTTTACTATTTAAGGCAGTGCCAAGAATTTTAGTACTAGTGCTTTGATTTAAAAGCACATCCCCTTTGGTATTATCTTCTGCATAGCCGCCAGTTAAAGTGGTGTCTTTGCATTGTACAATAAAAAATCCATTTTCGTTTGCTTCAGATTCACAACCAATTAAGGTATTGCCGACACCATTTAATACAGTAAAACCTATCTGGCAAAATCTAGCTGTACAATTTATAAAAGTATTACTATTAAATCTACGCGGTGTCTCATTGTGTGATGCTAAATGGAAACCAGTAGAAAATCCATTTTTATTTTGACCTACATGAATATTTTCAAATTTATTAAAATAAACTCCGTATCCACGTACTGCTATAATATTAACTGCAGCATTAGTAGATTGTTCAGATGTTTCTATTCTAATATTTGAAAAATGTGATTTGCGTAAACCTAATGCAACTATACCAGAAGAATCTTTAGGTTGTATGATCAAATCACGTATGGTAATATTTTCACCCTGATCAATATCAGTAATAATGATAGAACCTTTTAACGTAGCTCCATTACCATTTAAGGTTTGGTTATTCCTTAAATAAATATCACCTTCATATTTATGATTATCTAAGTTGATAATTGGTTGATCTATATTAATATTTTGCATTATCGTTTCATTTGTCTATTAGGATCTGCCAAGCCGTTATCAAGTCTATCTTTAGTTGTAATATAAATATGAGTATCATCTCTACAACAAACTTCATTTTCTGCGAGCTTATGAATGTCCGGTGCAGGAATTATCATACTTTTGTGAGATCCATACGCCGAAGGTGTGGTGATGGTCGTAAAATTCTCACGTTTAATTTTTATTTGTTTCTTTGCCATGATTTACTTTCTAAATGTCGTTCTATATTATTAAAAAACTTTTTTCTAAATCCATGATCGTAAGGCTGTAGGTTTGATAACTTAGCTTTAGTACTTGCTAATTTTGCTAATTTGGTACCAATACCACGTCGGCGATATGATCTCATAACATAAACACCAATATTAAATATATCGTATATTGACAATTTTGGACATATACACGCACCTATTGGATAATGATTATCAAATGCTATTGATAAACTAATTATTTCTTCAGGATCCTCCCACCAAAATTTCATTAATCCATTTGCGTGTAATTTTCTAATATTCTTATCATCACAAAATTCTTTTATTCTATATGAATCTGCAGTATAAACATAATGTATCATAATGTTAAGTCTTTAATAGATTTTGTTGATGGACAAATTTCTAAATAATAACTATTTGTTATAGAGCAGGTTGGAGTTAATCTTCCTTCTTGGTGTTCTTGTTTGAAGATGTTTACTCGGTACCGATCGTCTTTTAAATATCTTATGGAGATTTTGTGGGGTTTGAATGAGACTTTTGTTTTCACCCATTCTCTTATGACCATCTCTGATTGAGTGTGATTGTCGGATTTCTTTGCGGACATCTGTTGTTTGTGTGCCTGTTTTACGGTTGACATAACCATCTACCTCTCTGAGTTTTAGATTTAGAACTTTATTAATTTTATCACAATGATGTTCTAAACCAAGAAACTTTAAAACCGATAAGCATTGATCGTACGATGTTTTTTCGTAAGGAACAACTAAACATCTATCTCCTAATAATTGAACGGCTTCATCTCGGTTAATACACATTTGATAATATTGAAAAAACTTTTCTTTGGAAACATAATCATATATTTGTTTGTATGACTGATACGAAATTTCGGGATCTCTCGTGCAAAATATATATTTTGTATCAGTAAATAAATGATTCCATGCAGACACTGCTTGATATGTAGGACTTAAAATTTTAAATCCATCATATTCTCCAAATCCAATATAGGATTGGATCATAGTTTTAAATAATTCAAAAGTTTTTTGTGGACTAGG
>Ga0209475_10002209_pt1 | contig 20469 bp, 15 predicted proteins | sample tdDd471_FD_187128 | JGI IMG/M metagenome (GOLD analysis project Ga0209475, IMG submission 187128) | Marine sediment microbial communities from the Atlantic coast under amendment with organic carbon and nitrate - tdDd47.1 (SPAdes)... | ecosystem: Environmental > Aquatic > Marine > Coastal >... | reverse complement strand
AGCAGATTTAATTGCAACAATTAAAGGTTTGGTGAAGTAATTTCTTAGACAAAATATAAATAGAAAGGGATACCTAATTTAGGTATCCCTTTTTTCTTTTTTACCGTATAGATAAATGTATATTCATACGCTGAAAAATGAAAATGAATTCACATCATATCAAATATTGGTTGATAAAAAGCACACTGTTAAGTATGCTTTTGGCGTATTCATTCTTTTCTTTTTCTGAAGAGCATTTAAACAACAAGGAGAAATTCGATCTGCATTCCATCAATTTCGTTCAGAAATCAATAGATGTAAGTAAATCTGATGAATCTCTTTACTTTTCTTTAAAAGCCTATTCTCAACTTGGGCTTAATACTGTAAATATCTATTTCGAATCTCCATCTGGAGAAGAAATCATACAAACTTCGTGTACTAATAAAAAGAAAACGAAGGTTGGATTGCTTTTAGGACGAATCTTATTCAAAAAGAAATCAGAATCTGGTGTTTGGAAAATCAATAAAATTGTAATTGAAGATTTAAACGGAAACCTAAAAACCTTCGACAAAGCATTCCTGATTGAAAATAAGTTTACTCACACTCTACAAATAAACAGTGGCAAACTAAGGAGATAATTCTTAGCCTATATCCTTACAAATCAAGAAATATTCCTTTATTTATTTTTATTCTTAATTAATAGTAGCTCAGTCAAATACCTATTTGCTTCTAGTTTTTCATCAATTAAGCTAAAATCATCGCATCAATTATTCGCATCTTTGCACCTACAAAACACTAATAAGCGATTATACATCGCATAACAACAAAATAAACAACATACAAATGGCTAAAATAAGTGCAAAAGATGCCTTAAAGTACCATTCTGAGGGTCGCCCAGGAAAAATTGAAGTTATACCAACTAAACCATATCGTACTCAACGCGATTTGGCTTTGGCATACAGTCCGGGAGTTGCTGATCCCTGTCTTGAAATCGAAAAAAATCCAGCAGATGCATACAAGTATACTGGTAAAGGAAATCTTGTTGCTGTAATATCTAACGGAACTGCTGTACTTGGGCTTGGGAATATTGGAGCTCTGGCAGGAAAACCGGTTATGGAAGGAAAAGGTCTTCTTTTTAAAATTTTCGCAGATATTGATGTTTTTGATATTGAAGTAGATGCTACAGATGTTGACAAATTTATTGATACCGTTAAAGCAATAGCACCAACTTTTGGTGGAATCAATCTTGAAGATATTAAAGCGCCTGAGTGCTTCGAAATAGAGGAACGTCTTAAAAAGGAATTGGATATTCCGGTTATGCATGATGATCAGCACGGAACAGCAATTATTTCGGCAGCTGGATTGTTAAATGCATTGGAGATTGGAAATAAAAAGATAGAAGATGTAAAAGTAGTTGTAAACGGTGCTGGTGCAGCTGCGGTATCCTGTACAAAACTTTATATTTCATTAGGAGTAAAGCCTGAGAATGTAATCATGTGTGATAGCCGTGGGGTTATCAATTCGAAACGAACTGATTTGAATTCTCAAAAGAAACAGTTCATTACTCAAAGGGATGTGAACACTCTTGAGGAAGCAATTATTGGCTCTGATGTGTTTTTAGGATTATCTGTTGGAGGAATCATGAGCAAAGAAATGGTTCTCTCAATGAATGAGAATCCTATTGTTTTTGCTTTGGCTAATCCTGATCCTGAAATTTCATATAATGATGCATTCGATGCTCGTAAAGATGTGATAGTGGCAACAGGAAGATCTGATTATCCTAACCAAATTAACAATGTATTGGGATTTCCATATATTTTTAGAGGAGCTTTAGATGTTAGAGCAACTGCTATTAACGAGGAAATGAAAATTGCTTCGGTACATGCCATTGCTAAATTGGCAAAAGAAGCTGTTCCGGAATCGGTTCACGCAGCTTATAACGAAGCAAATATTGTTTTTGGTCGCCATTACATCATTCCTAAGGCTATGGATCCTAGATTGGTATCATGCGTAGCAGTAGCTGTTGCTAAAGCAGCAGTTGAGTCGGGAGTTGCTCAACAAGCAATTACAGATTGGGATGCTTATGCTGAAGAATTGAAGCAACGTTTAGGCGTAGAAAATGAATTACTTAGATCTGTTTTTAATAAAGCAAAAAGATTTCCTAAGCGTGTTGTTTTTGCTGAAGGAAACAACTTTAATGTATTAAAAGCGGCTCAAATTGCTATACACGAAGGCATTGCAAAACCGATTATTCTTGGTAATCCAGATAACATACAGCGCATAATAAAAGAAAACGATTTGGATCTCGAAGGTGCGGATATTATCGATGTTCGTTGTGAAAAGGAGAGAGCCAGAAGAAATTCTTACGCTGATATTCTTTGTGAAAAAAGAGGACGTAAAGGCTTAACCCACAAAGAAGCTGTCGAAAAAATGTTCGATCGCAACTATTTTGGTGCAATGATGGTTGAAAACGGAGATGCTGATGCATTTATATCAGGCTATGCAACCAGATATTTCGAAGCTTTAAAAATTGCAAGTAAAGTAATTGGTATAGAGGAAGGAATGAAAACTTTGGTTGGCATGAACATTATCATGACCAAAAAAGGACCACTATTCTTTGCTGATACGACTGTGAATTCAGAACCTACTCCAGAATCATTGGTTGATACTACTTTAAGTACGGCCAGAGCATTAAAATCATTTAATGTTGATCCTGTAATGGCAATGGTATCCTATTCTAACTTTGGTTCAGTTCGCAAAGGAAGTCCGGTAAGAGCCAATAAAGCCATCGAATTGTTACACGATAATCATCCTGAATTGGCGGTTGATGGAGAAATGCAGTTGAATTTTGCCTTAGACAAGAACCTGAGAGATGAAACATTCGCTTTTAACAAAATTAAAGGTAAAGATGTGAATACCATCATTTTTCCTAACTTAAGTTCGGGAAATATTGCATACAAATTAATGCAGGATTTGGGTGGTTCTGAAAATATCGGTCCTATTTTGTTGGGAACAGCTAAACCATTCCATATTGTTCCTATGGGCTGTTCAGTAAGAGAAATTATCAACATGACAGCTATTGCTGTAGTTGATGCTCAAGGATAAATAGTACATTTGTAATTGATATATAACTGAAAAGGGTGAAATTTATTTTTCATCCTTTTCTTTCAAGAATAATTTTAAATGAGTGTAATTTACATACTTGATTTATTGGGAACACTTGTATTTGCAATTAGTGGAACCATGTCAGCAGCCAATAAAAAGTTGGATTTGTTTGGAGCTTATTTCACTGGATTTATAACGGCTATTGGTGGTGGAACCCTTCGGGACGTTATATTGGGAAATTTCCCCGTTGGTTGGATCAGCGATTTGAATTACATGATTGTAATTAGTTTAGGGGTACTGCTTACTTTTCTGTTTCAGCAATATATCAAGCAACTTAAACACACTCTTTTTCTTTTTGATACCATAGGAATAGGTGTTTTTACCATTATTGGTATCGAAAAATCACTAAGCTTAGGAATTCATCCTTTTTTATCCATTATTATGGGCTTATTTTCTGCGGTAATGGGCGGTGTTATTCGTGATACTTTGTGTAATGATATTCCATTAATATTCAGGAAAGAGATTTATGCTACAGCCTGTTTATTAGGTGGTGTTTTATTTATAATATTAGATCATTTTCACATTAATTCATCAGTAAATCAAAGCATTACCATTATTTGTATTATTGTATTCCGAATTTTGTGTATCCGATTTAAGATCTCATTACCCGTTTTAAAAACGTAGGAATCAGAATCATTCTAGTTTCTTTTAAGCAGCTAATTTCGTATATTTAGTTAGCTCGCATGAAAATAGATTAGAATGGCTAAAAACATAGAATTAATTCCCGTAAAAAAGCAAGTTCTTCATTTTACACCTGATGATTCAAGGGTAGTAACTCGATTTTTCACGCCTGGTAATTTAAAGCGAATTGAAAATATTTTTGATCGTATTTTACTTTTATCCGATAAAGAAGCAAATCAAATTTTAAATGAAACGATTAAAAACTTTACAAATCGTCACAGAAACATCAAAAGAATTTTTAAGGATAATTTCGATCAAATAATTAAAGAAACTCAATTTACGAATGATTTTTCTTTGGATCAGAAATTACTGATTGGATCTTACTTTACAATGGAGTATTCCATTGAATCAGCCGCATTATTTAATCCTTCAATTGTGTTACATCCAGAACAAATTGGCACAAAATCCGATAGATTAAAAGTTTTATTAAGCTTTAGAGCTGTTGGAGAAGGACATATTTCTTCTATTGTTTTTAGAAGAGGAATTATTAAATCTAATGGCAACTTAGCTGTTCAAAAAAACAGTGCATTGGTTGAAAGGGTAGATCGAATTCCTGATCCTTCCTATCTCAAATGTGACTTTACGCTAAAATTAAAGGAATTAGGTTCATTCGAATCGGTAACTAAAATTTTGGATAATCTACTTGATGAATTCACTTTTGAAGAATTACAGGAGTCTATAAGCCTGTTTCGAAAAAAGAAAAAGTTAAGGCATAAAAAAATTAGTCGTACTTGTGAAGAAGCTATCGAAACACTTTTATGGCTTGCTAATGCCAATTACGAAATAAAATTTTCATCGGAATTGGATATTAGCGCAAGAGTAATTTTTCCTGTATCAACAAATGAAATTAAAGGAGTTGAAGATGCTCGTTTTGTTTTATTTAAGAATGGAAATGGAGCCGGAAAAAATGTTTATTACGCAACCTATACAGCTTACAATGGCTTCACAGCATTGCCTCAATTGATTGAAACAGTTGATTTTTGTCATTTTAAGGTTTCGGTTTTATTAGGCGAAGGTTCCAAAGGCAAAGGTATGGCTATTTTCCCTCGAAAAATCAATGGCAAATATGTTACCATATCCCGAAATGATAATGAGAATCTTTATATCATGTTTTCCAATAATATAAAGCATTGGGAGAATCCTATTCTTCTAAAGCCGCCTTCATTTTACTGGGAATTTTTCCAGATTGGGAATTGTGGTTCTCCAATCGAAACTGAGAAAGGTTGGTTGCTTCTAATTCATGGAGTAGGACCAGTTCGAACCTATACCATAAGTGCAATTTTATTAGATATAGATGATCCTACCAAAGTTATTGGATTACTAAAAGATCCATTCCTGATTCCTGATGAAAAGGAGCGAAATGGCTATGTTCCAAATGTTGTTTATTCTTGTGGGGCAATTTTGCATGACGATTTATTAATATTACCATATGCAATGGCTGATTCCAGATCAGGAATTGCTTCATTAAATATCAACGATCTATTCTCAAAAATGATCTATTACTAAGATATAGCGTTAAATTTTTTATTCTTGTTTTTTGATCTACTCCTATAATAAAACTCGGCACCTGGTATTGGATCGTTTATCAGCTGAGCATACAAATCAATATGTCGTTGAGCTATTGTTGCCCAATTTCGATGTTTGTTGCTTTCTTTTATATTTTCCCGGAACTCATTTCTCAAATCATCATCTTGTAGTAATCTGGTTATTTGACTTATATATTCTTTATCAGATTCAGCATACAAACCTCCATTAACCTCAATAATCCAATTTTTAAAACTCTTTAAGTCTGATGTGATAACAGGTAACAATAAAGCTGAAGCTTGAGCTAACACACCACTTTGACCACCTTTTGTATATGGAAGAGCTAAAACATCAGCAGCACTTAAAATTGTATCTAATGTATATTGAGGGAACTTACCATGTAAGACTTTTACATGTTTTTTCAAGCCGATATTATCAATAGATTGATATATTTCATCTTTATAATCGGAATGTTCATTAATTCTACTTCTTGATGCCAATAATAAAACCATATCATTGTTTTGTGCTACTAAATCTGGAAGAAGTGATATTATTTTCTCAAAATTCTTAGTTGAACGTAAATATCCTGCTAAGAGTAAAACTTTCTTATCTTCTAAATTTAACAAAGCCTTTGCATTGGGTATTAAGTCAACTTCTCTAACGCCATGCGGAATAACTACAATTGGGTTAAGACATTCATAATTGTTAATCAAAATTTCTTTCTGAAATGCTTCATGGACAATAATAGCAGAACTTAAATTTAAAATGTGTTGCACTATAATTCTTTCTTCATACTTTAAATCTTCAAAAACGGTATGTAAAGTCACAATAGTTGGCGTCTCTGCCAGTTGACATCTAATTAAGAACTCAATAATTTGAACACCTCTTTGCTCTCCAAATAAGCCAAATTCATGTTCTACATGAACTAGATCTGGGGTTAACCTTTCTACATAAAAGAAAAGTTTTCCTGCAATATCCTTATCAACAGGAGAGTACACCTCAAAAACATTATCTCCATTAGCACCAAGTTGGCTCAATATTCTTACTTCCTTACCCTTTTTTGCAACCGCATTACTTAAGTATTGGGTATAAGTTGCTATTCCGCACTCGGTAGGCGGATAAGTTGATACATATGCAATTCTCATGATTTTTTACTTTAAGTGATCAAGTAACTCCTCAATACTTGTGATCGCGAGACATATCGTTTCATCACAAGCTCCGTAATAAACCCACAACTCTCCATTATCTTTCTCTACCATTCCATTGGTAAAAACAACATTAGGAAAAAATCCATTTTGCTCGTAATCCATTTCTGGCTTTAAAGCTGGAAAGCTTCCTTTTTTCAAAATTTTGCATGGGTCTTTTAGGTCTACTAATAAGACTTTCAGTGTATAAATACTATTATCTCCTTTGGCATGATATAGGATTAACCAACCTTTATCAGTTTTTATCGGAGATGATCCTCCACCTATTTTTTGACTTTCCGAAATTGTACCATCAGGTCTCAACAAACAAGTATGATGTCCCCAATTCATCATATCAGGTGAAGTCGCATACCAAATAGAGGGCAAACCAAATCCTTTATTATCTGGTCTGTGTATTGCAGCATATTTACCATTTATTTTTTCTGGATAAAAGGCAACATCCTTATTAAGAGGAGGGAAGATAATTCCCAATTTCTCTACAGAAATAAAATCGGTTGTCTTTGCAAGTACAGTTACATATCCATCGCCTGAAACTCCAGTATAATTTATATAATAGGTAAAATCTATTTCAACAATACGTGCATCTTCAACTCCAAAACATTCATAATCCAGTTCTGGTGATATAAAAGGTTTATCATCAACTGTAAAATTTACACCATCATTACTTCTGGCTATTCTTATATGACTTATGGTTGAAAGATAATCTTTGCCTTTGTAAAAGAAGCCTCTGGTATCTTTAAAAATTAGATTAGGATCGTTCTTTTTAACTCTAATAACTTCAGCTTCACCGTGATTGTAATAAGGAATTGTCACAAATTTTTCTTCAGGAAGGCAATTCTCAGCCACTCTCATCAATAGAATAGTTTGATCTTGGTACAGTGCCACTCCGGGATTGAAAGCTCCTAACACTTGAAAAGAAGGATTAGAAGGCTTAACATCTTTCGGAAAAAGTAATGGATTATCAGGATGTCTTTTCATTGCCACTAAGACATTTGAATCAAATTGGTGAAATTTAAGTACTTACCAGCATCTTCACCATACGAATGAATCTTTTCTTCTGATATTTGGTAAGTACACCTTTCTCCGTATACTCCAGAAAAGAGAATTTCATATTCATGATCCTCTTCATCCTGCATCAAAATTTTATAGATATTTTCATGTACTTTAGAATCTTTCAAACTCTTATGACACGATGGACAAAACATATTTAGTTTTTCATTTTCCTCCATATCAAAATTCGGATGCTTAAGAATCTCATAATCTCCAAGATGAATACTAAATAACAATACACCTCGTTGACCTTTTTCATTTTTAGCTGAAATAACAATTCTATCACTTACATTAAGGTAAGCTCTACAGTGTGGACATATATAATTTGCATTCATAATAATTTGTTTTAGTGATACATTTCTATAAAAAAATATACGCCAATAAAAGAAGAAAGTCAATTAAAATAGCTTATAATCAGACACTAATCAACAATATAATTTGAATGTAAAAAATACCTTAGTCAATAAGTTTCTATACTACTTCTTATTCAATATTAATTCCTATATATTTGAGATTAAACATGAAGTAATTTAGTCAGAAAAGGGAAGCTTAAATTTGAAAACAGCGATAAATATAATAAGGTGGGTTGCACGATTTTTAGGAGTATTCTTATTCCTGTTTTTTGTATGGTTTGCCATTGAAATTGGTGCACCAGATTTCGACGTAATGACAGTTCAGGAAGTAAAGTTATTTTGTGCAAATTTTATGATGTTACTTGGATTAATTGTTGTTTGGAAGTTTGAATTAATTGGTAGTATAATCTTAATTGGCTCTTACATATTTTTTTCGTTAGTAAATCATTCCTTTTGGGTAGGACCAGTTTTTCCTATTTTTCTTTTTATAGGTATATTACATTTACTCTGTTGGCTCACCAATTGCATTTCACTTTTGCGAAAGAATAAATTCTCATTAAATTTTTTGTTAAAATAATAAATGCAAACACGATTTATTCCCAATATATATAGTGTTTGTAGAGCAAATTTTATTATTTTTGACATATTACTATCTTAACAAACATAAATATAACCACATGTTAAACATTGCACTATTTGGACCTCCCGGTGCAGGGAAAGGAACTCAATCGAAAATGCTAATTGAGAAATACAATTTAGCATACATATCTACAGGAGATATACTTCGAAAGGAGATTGCAGAAGGATCGGAATTAGGTTTACAAGCAAAAGATATAATCAAAAAGGGTGGGTTAGTACCCGATGAAATAATTGTTCAGATAATTGAAGAACGAATTAAAACCAATACCGAAGTTAAAGGTTTTCTTTTCGATGGATTTCCTCGAACTACTGTTCAGGCGTATATTCTGGAAGGATTATTGCTTAAAATGAATACCAAGTTAGATTGTATGTTGAGTCTGGAAGTTCCTGCGGATCAACTACGCAATCGTTTGCTTGAAAGAGCAACAAAAGAGAATAGAGCAGATGATACTGAAGAAGTAATAAATGTTCGTTTGCAGGAGTACGATACTAAAACTGCACCAGTTGCAACATTTTACAAAGAGAAGGACATTTATCACGGTATTGATGGATTGGGTGGAATCAACCAAATATTCGATAGGTTAACCAATATTGTAGATCAGACTCTGGAGAAATCCTGGATTAATTTGGTTTTACTTGGACCTCCGGGCTCGGGTAAAGGCACGCAGGGTAGAAAACTAGCTGAAAAATTTAATCTAGTCTATATTTCTACTGGTCACCTAATGAGACAAGAGATAAAGAAAGGGACTGAAATGGGAAACAGTGCTAAAACTTATATCGAAAAAGGAGATATTGTACCCGATGAAATTGCAATTAAGCTTATCGAGCGTCAAATTAAAAAGCATCCTGATGCCAATGGGTTTATCTTTAAAGGTTTCCCAAGAACCATTGTTCAAGCTTATATATTAGATGGGTTGTTGAGAAAGCTTGAATCTACTGTTACCTCTGCAATTAATTTAAATGTACCAACACTTGAGTCGATTAAGAGACTAACTGCTAGAAGTAAAACTCAGAGCAAAAGAGCTTATGATGCGGATACAGATATTATTATTCATCGCTTAGAACAGCATGAAAAAAGAAGTATTAAGGTTGGAGAATACTACTCCAAACAATCCAAACTCGATCTCGTTAATGGTGTCGGAGATGAAGACACAGTTGCGAATCGATTAAGTGAATCAGTAATAGAATCATTTAAAAAGATTAGATAAATTAAATAAGCCGTTTTGTAAAAAACGGCTTATTTTTTCTAGTTATCTGAAATTTTACATACTTGACAAGCAGAGAATATAAATTGATCAAATCTCATCCTATATAAAGATGTAATTTTATTAAAATTGTACGTTTATACATCCATTAAGTCGCCTATGTTTCTAGAAAATCCAAAATTAGATGATTTGTTGTCTTGCTTGAAACAACGAAATGTTCAGGCAACAGACAATGTATTACTTCTTGTTGCGGAAGAATGCGAGATCTGTTTGGAAAAAATGGTTTCTGCTTTAAATAAACAAAATTACAACTTTGCAGGTGGTGTTTTTCCAAAGGTTGTTAACAACAATAGAGTCAGTTCAACTGGTATTGTCTTAAAAGCTGTTTCTATGGATGTTTTTCCCGTATATTTTAATACACAGGAAGATTTCGAAGAACAGTTTTCAGATTATCAAAACCATAATTTTACTACAGCATTTACCTTAACCGATGGTATTTCAGATTCAGTTTCCAACCATCTAAGAACTTTATTTACTTACTTAGGTAATGATGTTAATTTTATTGGTGGCGGCACAGGACGACTAACAACGAATAAATCTAAAGGTATTCTTTTTGATAATGATGGAATATACAATACTGGAACTTTGGTAATATTCATGGAGAATCCTACTAAAATATCAGCAAGTCATGGTTGGAAAAAATCTGTAGGTCCATTCATCGTTACGAAATCGAAAAAAAATGTAATTAAAGAGTTAAATTGGGAAAATGCTTTTGATGTTTATAAAAAATGCTTGATTGAGACTCAAAACATTCAATTAAACAGAGAAAATTTCAACACACATTCCATTCACTATCCATTTGGCATTTATAAAGAAGAGCGTGATTATATTGTGAGAGATGCCATTGAATTAACAGAAGAAGGCTGCATTCGATGTGTTGGAAGTATTCCCGAAAATTCATTGGTTGATTTACTAACTATTCAAACAAAAGACATATCGGAAATTCCTGATTTTTTAGTAAAAAAGTGCATTATCAATGGGAAAAAGACTCCTGAAATACTAATTTTCGATTGCATTTCAAGAGCTGGACACTTCGGCAATGATTTTCATATTGAATTGGATGGAATTCATAATCAAATACAAAAAGTATATCCAAACGGTAAACTTGAAGGAGTTCTTTCCATCGGTGAAATTTTTTCAAATGGAGAGGGCTATTTAGAGTTACTCAATAAATCAGTTGTTTTAGGTTTTTCTTATTAATTTTAATAATAATGGATACGAATCGTATTATAACAGATATTTCATTTCTTTACGAACTTTCCCTTTCGGTGGGACAGTCATTAGACAAAAAGGTGAACTGCAAAAAATTTCTTCATACTTTAATGTCTCGTAAAAACCTTGAATTTGGTGGTGTTTGGCTAAGAAGTTATAATATTCCTTACTCTGAAGAAACTTCGGGTTACCGTGCAATATATTCACATCCTATCATAAAATTAGAATCAGAATACGTTTCAGATTCTGAATTTTTAAATAGTTGTTTCGATAATTCGGACTCCTTTTCGGTAAAATTAGATTCAAAAATCTGTCAAGCCATTGGTTTCAAATTTAAAAATAGGGGAGTTGTAACCTTTTTTAAACTGCAGGAGTTGGGTTTTTTAGTACTCTATTCTTCTTCAGAACAAACCTGGAGTCAAATAGAACAAACGAAACTAAAAAATGTAATCAATAAATTTTCCATTTCCATAAAAGCTTGTTTGTTTCACGAAAAATCAATTCACGATTTAATTACGATTTCCAAAACTCAAAATGAATTAAAAAAAGCCAAGCTAAAAGCAGAGGAATCTAACGAATTAAAATCGGCATTTTTATCGAATATTAGTCACGAATTTAGAACTCCAATTAATTCTATTGTGGGTTTTTCTAATTTACTAACCGATTCAGATATACCACCAAGCCAACATAGCGAATTTGTATCTCATATATCATCTAATAGCAATAAACTACTAAAATTGATCAACAACCTTCTTGATGTATCTAAGATGGACTCGAATCAATTAGTTATTGAGAGAGAAAATTTCAATATAAACCAATTGATTCGAGAGATTCATTCCAAATATCTAATAAACGATTCAAGTACAAATCAAAATGACATATCCATTTCAATTCCTGACAATTACGAAGAATTAACTATTAATTCAGATAAGAAGAAATTTCTTCAGATTTTTGAAAACTTAATCGATAATGCATTAAAATTTACCTCGAATGGGAATGTGGAATTTGGCTTTTATATGGATGATTATAAATGTCCAGTATTCTTCATAAGAGATACTGGGGTTGGTATTTCTAAAGACACTCAAGATGTAGTATTTGACACCTTTAGACAAGTTGAAGGTGACTCAAAAAGGAAATTTGAAGGATCTGGTTTAGGCTTAACTCTCTGTAAAAAATTACTGGATTTAATGAATGGTGAGATATGGTTTGACTCGGAAGAAAATGTGGGTAGTAATTTTTATTTCAGACTTTCTGGAACTGGTCGAATAAAAATGGATTATATCAACGACAATAACACTGAAATTGATTATTTCAATAAAATTAAATCTATCGAGTATTCTAAAAAGAATATTTTAATAGCTGAGGATGTTAAATCTAATTTCAACTATTTAAACGCTATAATTGAATTAACAGATGCAAATGTCATTTGGGCAAAGAATGGAAAAGATGCGATACAAATTTGTCAGAATAATGATCCAAAAATAGATTTGGTTTTAATGGATATTAGAATGCCCGAAATAGGTGGTTTGGAGGCTATAAATCAAATAAAATCTACAAACAGATCCATTCCAGTAATTGTACAAACTGCATTTGCCATGGCAAATGAAAAGGAAGAATGCTTAAATGCTGGCGCCAATGACTTTATCACTAAACCAATTGACCCACAAACATTAATGCAAATCTTACAACAGTATTTGTAAAGAAAAATTTTCCAATAAAAAATGATAAAACCGAATTCTCTTCATTCTTAACAAAAGTCTTATAATTCATATTAAGTTAAATAGGATACATATAAAAAAGGGACCTGATTTAGATCCCTTTTTTATATTTATTCCATTCCGTCTAATTTAGACTTCATTTCATTATATTTTTCAAGATACTCTTCCTTTTCGTTTCTTAATTTGAAATACAGCTCCTTCAATAACATCATTGAATTCTTTTCGTCTGGTTTCATTTCTAAAACTTTTGTGAAGTATGGAAGTACATTTTCGTACTCAACGTAAATACCTTTAATCGCCTCATTGTACTTCTTAGCATCCATAATTTCATTTACTTCTTTATGCTTAGCACTTACTGCGTTCAAATTAAGAAGTCCAATGTTATACTGAGATGTAAAATCATTAGGGTCTAATTCTAATGCTTTAGCATACATTTCCTCAGCTTTATCAAACTCTTCAGTTTTCTCATATAAAGTACCTTTTGCTCTGTAAAATGAACCATTCTCAGGATCTAATGCTATTGCTTTATCTAAATAATCAGCTGCCTTCTGAGGCTCTCCTCCTAGCATATAATAGTTAATCAATTCAACCAACATCCAAGAATCATTTGGAAACAATTCAAATCCCTTGTGAAGATATTTTACTGATTCTTCTTCATTTCCAGCCTTTTTAAGAACATTCGACAAGTTTGCATAAGATTTTGCACCACCATAATTGTGTTCAATTGAAAGTCTGTAATATTTAATTGCTTTCTCAAAATTTTCTGATTTTTGAGCTGCCATACCTGCATTAAAAATTACAGCTGTGTCAATAACTGGATTGTCTTTAAACATATCCATTGACTCAATTGTAAGAACTTTTTCAAAAGCAGCTAGTGCACCTGCATAATCTGATTGATTATATAAGTTAACCGCTTCATTAGTGTAATTTGGAATCATGTTAGTCATCTGAGCTTTCACAGGCTTCTTCATTTTTCCTTTTTGATCCAACTCTAGAGCTTTCAAATAAGCATCATAAGCTATATCAAGTGGTGTTTTAGATAACTCTTTGTAAGCAGGAAGTGGACTTTCAAAAATCCCCTGATATACTTTCCCTTTTACTAGATATGCTTTTGCATAAGCCACACACTTTTCGTGCTGAATACCTTCATCAATAGCTTCCTTTGCCTTATCTAATTTACCTGAATTTAGATAATTCTGTGCCCCAGTCACTTTACTTTTTTGAGCGAATACTGTCGAAACGCACATAAGCATAACTAGAATGAATGATAATTTTCTCATAATCAATGTTTAGTTTTTATAACAATCTTGAACAAAAATATGTTTTTCTTTTAAATTTTTGAACAAGAATAAGCATTTTATAATTATTCTAAGTTTTACAACTATTCTTCTGTTCCTTCGATACTGCCTGATTGTTCTGCTGACTCATTTGAACCTTCATTTCCAATCACTTCATCCTCATTTGATGAGTTTACCTTAGCAACAGCCGCAATTGAATCATTTTTCTTACTCAAATTAATCAATCGAACACCCTGAGTTGCTCGTCCCATAACTCGAAGATCCGAAACTGCCAAACGAATAGTAATACCTGATTTGTTAATGATCATTAAATCCTCATTATCAGTAACATTCTTAATAGCAATCAAATCACCAGTTTTCTCAGTAAGGCTAATTGTTTTAACCCCTTTACCTCCTCTATTGGTTATTCTATAATCATCAATATTTGATCGTTTACCATAACCGTTCTCTGATACAACAAGGATATCCTCTTCCCCATTCTCAACACATATCATGCCAACAACCTCGTCGCTTTCGTCTTTCAATGTAATTCCACGAACTCCTGAAGCTGTTCTTCCCATCGAACGAACCTGATCTTCAGCAAATCGAATTGCTTTACCAGAACGACCGGCAATTAATATTTGATTCTCACCATTGGTTAGTTTCGCCTCTAATAATTGGTCACCTTCGCGAACAGTAATCGCATTAACACCATTCACACGTGGTCTTGAATATGCTTCAAGTGGAGTTTTCTTAACAACACCTTTCTTTGTACAAAGAACAATGTAATTGTTATTAATATACTCTTCCTCTTTAAGGTTAAGAACATTGATATAAGCTTTCACTTTATCATCAGGTTCAATATTTAAAAGATTCTGAATTGCTCTACCTTTAGATTGCTTCGTGCCTTCTGGAATCTCGTATACCTTCAACCAGAAACATTTACCTTTTTCAGTAAAGAACAACATGGTATTATGCATTGTAGCCATAATCATGTGCTCCAAGAAATCTTCTTCACGGGTAATACTCCCTTTTGAACCAACTCCCCCTCTATGTTGAGTTTTAAATTCAGCAAGCGGAGTACGCTTAATGTAACCCATGTGAGAAATTGTGATCACCATCTCCTCGTCAGCATAGAAATCTTCAGGATTAAATTCTTCAGAAGAATAAACAATATCGGTTCTTCTTTCATCACCGTATTTCGCCTTAACTTCAGTCAATTCTTCCTTAATGATATCCATTCTCATTTGCTCATTAGCAAGAATTGCTCTCAAATGATCAATCAATTTCATCAACTCTTCATATTCAGCATGCAATTTGTCGCGCTCCAAACCTGTCAGTTTTTGCAAACGCATATCAAGTATTGCTTTAGCCTGAATTTCATCTAAGTCAAAATTACTCATTAAACCATTTCTTGCTTCTTCAGGAGTTTTAGAACCTCTAATCAAAGCAATTACCTGGTCAATATTATCCAAAGCTATAATTAAACCTTTTAGGATATGAGCCTTATTTTCAGCCTGACGCAATTCATACTGAGTTCTTCGCACAACAACATCATGACGGTGCTCAACAAAATTATCAATTAAGTCACGCAAGTTCAACAGCTGTGGACGACCTTTCACCAATGCAATATTATTTACGCTAAATGAAGTCTGCATTTGTGTGTATTTGTACAGCTTGTTCAATACAACATTTGCAATAGCATCTCTTTTCAAATCGAAAACGATTCTCATCCCAGTTCGGTCTGATTCATCATTTACATTAGAAATACCATCAATCTTCTTATCGTTGATTAAATCAGCAGCCTTCATAATAAGTTCTGCCTTATTAACCATATATGGAATCTCACTTACAATGATCTTTTCACGACCATTTTCAGTAGTTTCAATATTTGTTTTTGCTCTTACAACTACTCTACCTCTACCCGTCTCAAACGCCTCTTTCACGCCCTGGTAGCCATAAATAGTCCCACCTGTAGGAAAATCCGGAGCTTTAACAATTCGGATCAATTCATCCATTTCTACTTCTTTGTTATCGATAGTAGTAATAATGGCATCAATTGTATCAGATAAATTGTGAGGTGGCATATTGGTTGCCATACCTACTGCAATACCAGAAGCACCGTTTACAAGTAAATTTGGAATACGGGTTGGAAGTACAGTTGGTTCTTTTAATGATTCATCAAAGTTAGGAGCCATATCTACAGTATCCTTATCAAGGTCTGATAAGGTCTCTTCTGCAATCTTATCCATTCTAGCCTCGGTATAACGCATTGCTGCAGGACTATCTCCATCAACAGAACCGAAATTACCTTGCCCATCAATTAAAGGATATCGCAAAGACCAATGCTGAGCCATACGAACCATAGTCATATAAACAGAACTATCTCCATGTGGGTGATACTTACCTAATACCTCACCAACAATTCTTGCTGATTTTTTATATGGTTTATTGGCTGTAATGCCTAATTCGTTCATTCCAAATAAAACTCTTCGGTGAACAGGCTTTAGACCGTCTCTAACATCTGGTAGAGCTCTGGAAACAATAACCGACATCGAATAATCGATATAGGCTGACTTCATTTCCTCTTCTATATTGATACGTATAATTCTCTCTCCCGTAGTCATCTATTTTTAATTTAAAATTCTACACTTTTATCAGATCTACAAAAGTAACAAAATAAGTGATTTTTGCGTAAGAAAAGGAGCTATATTTAAAGACAGATTAAGATAAATATTAAAGCTTTTTGTATTATAGCTTGATTACTAGTTTAATTCCTATTTTATTTGAATTCTTATTCAAAAATAGATTGATATTTTAGGCTTATATGTAATAAATTTTCTTTATTTTAATGTTGCTTTTATTTATTCAGCCTAAAAATTGAATATAATCACAAAATAAAAATTTAAAGACCTACTATATGGATTCAAAATTTTCACCTCGTATAAAGGATGTTCTATCCTATAGCAAAGAAGAAGCCGAAAGGCTTGGTAATAGTGCGATAGGTACTGAACATTTATTTTTAGGAATCCTTCGTGAAGGTGAAGGAATTGCCGTAGATATTCTTATTTCTTTAGGAGTTGACCTTTATGATATTCGAAAGAATATCGAAAAAGAGATCAAATCGGATACTATCACAGATTTAGATCAGAATAACATCCCCCTTCAAAGATCTGCCGAAAGAGTTCTAAAGTTAATTTATCTTGAAGCAAAAGCTTTAAAGAATAACACAATAGACACAAGTCATTTGCTACTTGCCATTTTAAAAGATGACAAGAGTATGGTAACGCAAATATTAGATGATCAAACCATTGATTACAATAAGGTTAAAGAAAATCTAAAAACTCTTTTCCCTAAAGCACAAGCTGATTATCCACCAGAAGATCGTGGAGAAGGAAAAGGTGGTTTATCTGGAGGTAGTAGCTCAAAAGGTGCTAGCGCTAGGGGCAAATCTGAAACTCCTGTTCTTGATAATTTTGGTATTGACATTACTAAATCTGCCGAAGAAGGAACTTTGGATCCTATTGTTGGTCGCGAAACAGAAATTGAACGTTTGGCGCAAATATTAAGTCGAAGAAAAAAAAACAATCCTATTCTAATTGGAGAACCTGGAGTTGGTAAATCAGCTATTGCAGAAGGCTTGGCTTTACGAATCGTTCAGAAAAAAGTGTCGCGTGTTCTATTTGGGAAACGCGTCGTTACTCTTGATTTAGCTTCAATTGTTGCGGGAACTAAGTACCGAGGACAATTCGAAGAAAGGATGAAGGCTATTTTAAATGAACTATCAAAAACTACAGATATCATTTTGTTTATCGATGAGATTCATACCATTGTAGGAGCAGGTGGTGCAACCGGATCACTTGATGCTGCCAACATGCTTAAACCTGCATTGGCACGAGGTGAAATTCAATGCATTGGTGCTACAACTCTTGATGAGTACAGACAAAATATTGAAAAAGATGGAGCATTAGAACGTCGCTTTCAAAAGATTATGGTGGAACCAACTTCTCCTGAGGAAACGGTTGTGATTCTAAACAACATTAAAGAAAGGTACGAAGATCATCACAATGTCTTTTATACTCCCGAAGCAATTGAATCTTGTGTGAAATTAACTTCAAGATATATAAGTGACAGATATCTTCCGGACAAAGCCATTGACGCGTTAGATGAAGCTGGATCAAGAGTTCATATTTCTAACATTCATGTTCCTGTTATTATTGAGGAATTAGAAAAGAAAATTGAGGATACACGCCAAAGTAAAATAAAAGCAGTTAAAGCTCAAAAGTTTGAGTTGGCAGCCAGCTTTAGAGATAAAGAGAAAAACTTTGCTGAAGATCTTGAAAAAGAAAAAGACAAGTGGGAACAGGAATTGAGTCAGAAAAAAGAAAAGGTTTCTGAGGAAGATATTGCTGAAGTTGTTGCTATGATGACAGGTGTTCCTGTTAAGAGAATTGCACAAGCTGAAGGTTCTCGCCTACTTCAAATGAACCTAGAATTACAAGGCAAAGTAATTGGACAAGATGATGCTATTGCAAAAATTGTAAAAGCAATTCAGCGAAATCGTGCCGGACTTAAAGATCCTAACAAGCCAATCGGAACTTTCATCTTCCTAGGACCAACGGGTGTAGGAAAAACTCAACTAGCTAAAGTTTTATCTGAATATTTATTTGATAGTTCTGATGCTTTAATTCGTATCGATATGAGTGAATATATGGAAAAATTCGCCGTATCGAGATTGGTTGGAGCTCCTCCAGGATATGTTGGTTACGAAGAAGGCGGACAATTGACTGAGAAAGTTAGAAGAAAGCCTTATTCTGTTGTGCTACTCGATGAGATTGAAAAAGCGCACCCGGATGTATTTAATATCTTACTGCAATTATTAGATGACGGACAACTTACCGATAGTTTAGGACGAAGAGTTGATTTCAAAAACTCGATCATTATCATGACTTCAAATATTGGAAGTCGTGAACTTAAGGATTTTGGAAAAGGAATCGGCTTCCAAACTGGTGGAAATGAATCTAATGATTATGCAAGTAGTATTATTCAAAAGGCTTTGAAAAAAGCATTTGCTCCTGAATTCTTGAATAGAATCGATGATTTAATCATGTTTAATTCTCTAACTCAGAAAGACATTCACAAGATTATCGATATCGAACTTAATGGTTTATACAAGAGAGTTCAAGATCTAGGGTTCAATATTAAAATTTCTACAGCTGCAAAAGATTTCATTGCTGAAAAAGGATATGATGTTCAATTTGGTGCAAGACCATTAAAAAGAGCAATTCAAAAGTACCTGGAAGATGAAATGGCTGAAGTAATTATAAGAGCTAGCATCTCTGAAGGCGATACAATTTCTGTAGGTTTAGATAAATCCAAGCAGAAAATAACAACCAAAATATTAAAAACTCAAAAAGCACTTGAGTAAAAAATTAACCGGAGTTTTCTCCGGTTTTTTTTATGTCTTTTTTAATCTAAATTCACATTTTTTATTTAGAAAGAATCAAAACAAATTCTATCTTTGATTGAAAATACAAAATACATAATTATGCAAAAAAATAATAACAAAGTAACATTCGCAGGAAATGCAATGACTTTAGTAGGAAACGAAATCAAAACAGGTGCAAAGGCAGAAAATTTTACAGCTTTAGGTCAGGACTTGTCTCCTGTTCAACTTTCTGATTTTGATGGAAAAGTTAAAATCCTTTCAATTTTTCCTTCTATTGATACTGGTGTTTGTTCTGCTCAAACTCACAGATTTAACAAAGAAGCTGCTTCTCTTGATAAAGACATTCAAATCATTACCTTATCAAATGATTTACCATTTGCATTAGGTCGTTTTTGTGGCGCGGAAGGTATTAAAAATCTGGTAACTCTTTCAGATCATAAAGAATGTGATTTCGGTTATAAATATGGTTTTGTTGTTGAAGAGCTACGTTTATTAGCAAGAGGTGTAGTGGTTATCGACAAAAACAACGAAGTTAAGCACGTTGAGTATGTTGCTGAAATGACTGAAGAACCAAACTACGAAGCTGCTCTTGAAGTTGCTAAAACTTTGGTATAATCTTATTGCTAAAATAATATTTACAAGCTCCTTCGGGAGCTTTTTTCAAATAGAATTATATGTATTTATTTTTTGATACAGAAACTACAGGCTTGCCAAAAAACTGGGGTGCTCCGGTTGCAGATATCGACAATTGGCCAAGATTAGTTCAATTGGCATGGTTGCTATACGATAGTAAAAATCAGGAAATTAAAAGTGCAAATAGAATCGCAATACCTGAAGGATTTACCATTCCTACCGAGGCATCTAATGTTCATGGCATTTCCACTGAAAGGGCTCATAAAGAAGGTATTGATTTGACTGATGCACTCAACGAATTCTCTTCAGCCCTTGAAGA
>Ga0209475_10002201_pt1 | contig 20507 bp, 16 predicted proteins | sample tdDd471_FD_187128 | JGI IMG/M metagenome (GOLD analysis project Ga0209475, IMG submission 187128) | Marine sediment microbial communities from the Atlantic coast under amendment with organic carbon and nitrate - tdDd47.1 (SPAdes)... | ecosystem: Environmental > Aquatic > Marine > Coastal >... | reverse complement strand
AAGAGATAGCGCATAAGCGACCTTTTTATTAAGTAAACTTTTCGAATGAGCAGGTTACTTTTTTCGACCTAGACCTGCGAGTGCCATCAGCGTCAGTAACACAAAATTAAAACTTCCGCTGCCACCGCTACTTGATGCAACGTCGTCTGGACCTTCCGGTGGCTGAATCAGCAGCGGGTTGGCATTGGCCGCTGTATCAGTGGCTTCGTCAATGACACGAATACGGGTAATAATCACCAGATGGTCTCCATTCGGGTCGCCTGTACCGTCATAATTCTGCAGCGGTAGTTCTGCAAGCGCACCGCCTAGGTTAAATCGCGGTAAAGTCGCAATTTGTTCAACAATTTGCATACCATCGCCCATGACTTCGCCAAACACCGTGAAACCACCATTTTGGTAATCCAGGTTTGCACTATTGTCGGCTACATTGATAAACCATTGATTGGTGGCGCTATCCGGATTGTTCGCAACTTTGGCCATAGCGATCGTTCCGTATACATTAGAAGCACGAGCTTCGTTGATAACCGGTGCATTGGCGTCTATGGTACTGACCGGCCACTCGTTGTTGTAGGCGAATCCACCCCCTTGAATAACAAAGTTAGCGACACTGCGATGAAAAATCGCATTGTTGTAATCTTCAGCATCGACGTACGCGAGAAAATTGGCCACTGTCTCAGGTGTCATATCGTCATAGAGATTGACTTCAAAATTGCCCAGCACGGTTTCAAATTGGACGATTGTGGCTTGTGTGGTTAATGAAAGACTGGTCGCAAAAGCAATAAACAGCGCCCCTAACGTTCGTTTTATTGTTTTATTCAGTTGTTTGATTTTCATACAGCTACTTCCGAAAGATGAGATATAAAAACAGGATATAAACTTCAGTAGCGCAGAATAGCGGTAGTTGGTTGGTTGCTCAATAGTAATTGCAAACTTTATCAAGTGTTTTACAGTAATTTACATATGCCAAACAGGTATTTTCCAGCCTGATTAAACTTTATACACTGAGACTATTCCTATTTACTATGACTGTGGTGTCATCAAAAAGAGAGTCACATGGCAAAAATCATGGTTTTTCAGCATGTTCCTTATGAGCCGTTAGGGACACTGGATCCACTTCTAAGAGCTGGGCGTCATCGAATACGTTATGTCAATTTTGGGCGAGAACCCCAAGTCATGCCGGATATTGAGGGCTATGACGCGCTGATTATCTTAGGTGGGCCTATGAATATCGGTCAAGAAACCGACTATCCCCATCTTGATACCGAAAAAGCCATCATTAAGAAAGCCATTGCCAAAGATATGCCGGTATTAGGGATTTGTCTGGGGGCGCAATTAATTGCTGCGGCGTTAGGTGCTGAAGTTTATCCAGCTAAAACCAAAGAAATCGGCTGGTATCCCTTAAAAGCAACCGCGGAAGGCCAGATAGACCCTGTTATTGGCGGATTTAGCGGTATCGAAAAAATATTCCAATGGCATGGATATACCTTTGATCTTCCTGAAGGTGCCAATTTATTGGTCAAGGGCGAGGTCGTGACTAATCAGGCTTTTAAATGGGGTGAAAAGGTCTACGGTTTTCAATTTCACTTGGAATCCAATTTGCCGTTAATTAATCGCTGGTTGAATTTACCACAGCATTTGCAGGAGATAGGTCCATATAATGGACACCAAAAAATTGAAAATATCTGGCAGGAAACACTCAAAGTGATCGACCAATCATTAGCGCTTAGCGAGCGTGTTTTCAGTGAGTTTTTGTCGTTAGTGCCTCAGGTTAAGGAAAAACATCGATTTGTGCATCGCCATTTCTAAGCTGATTGGCAAAAGTGGTAATTTGCACATTGAATCCTGAGGATCGCGAGGATATCCTAACTCATATAATAATATCTACATGCTCTTCTCATGCTGCGATTTTCGAAATTTAGTTTAACAATTTATCTATTAGCCGCTATGGCGTGTCTAATGGCGACTGGATTGTTCGCAGCTGGAGATGTGATTGCGGCGAATAAAAAGAATCTGGTTTACTCAAAGCAATTTGGCGGCAATAAATCGGCACAAACGACTATGGCGTCGCAAACTCGCACAACAGATCATAAAACCGCGCTACGCATCGATAGTTTTGATTGGCAAGGAGAAATTCCTGAGTCGAGATTGGTCGTGGTTAAAAACCATTTTGGTAGCATTCGGTCACGCAACCATAGTGAAGAAAAAATATACCTGCACGCAACCTACCAAGAGATCGGTGAAAATTCACTCAAGCCGGAATTTGAAATATTTACTCAAAACCATGTCAGTTATATCACGGTTAAATACGCAGAAAATATTCTCGATGCCCAAGGCAGCTTGCGCGGTCGTACAGACATTTCGATATTGTTTCCGGATACTGTCAGCATTTATGCTGAAACAGACTCTGGCCTGATAAAAATTGACAAGACCGCCAGCCATGTTGAAGCTGTAACTCGATCAGGAAAAATTAATTTAACGACAACGGGGTTATTTTCAGTTCGTAGTGAGGATGGTGAAATTTCTTTACGTTTACGGGGATTTAAAGAATTCGGCCAGTCTCGCGCAGACTCCAATTCTGGAACAATTAGTGCGCTGATTTTTAATGATATGGCGATCAACCTAAGCGCTTATACCCAAGGTGAAATACAAATTGACAATCAAAAAGTGAATAATGGCCCAGTGTATTCGCGCGGGCAAAATCCACTCGAGGTTGTTTTTAATTCTCAGTCGGGCGATATTAAAATTGAAACAATAAACCCTCCCGCTTTAGTTCAATCTGTCACGCCTTCACAAGCTCATTCAGTAGATGTCGATCTGCGTAACTTACCAAAAGCAAAACCGTGGAAACCGGGCGACCCGGTTTTTGATCGCGATGATAAAAAAACGAATAAGCAACATCATAATAAAAAGAACACCACCGAATAACTCTTAACTACTCCCATTTGTTAATAGGGTTTAAGGCCAACGTTGTTGGCCTTTTTTTTTGTTTATGTGTAACAAAAATTTCGCCCAACATAGAACAAAAAATAAACAGCGTTAGATTATTTCTGTTTCGAGATAGTGTGCATTATTTACGTTAATTCAATAACTTGGGTTGGGTATATTGGATTTAACTAGGAGGAGTAATTGCATCAATGGAACTGTAAAAATACAAACAATAGGATCTGAAAAAGTGAAAAAAAATAAATACCCAATCGGTGAAATACAAAAGTATTCGGCGGTCGTGTTACTGGCAACCAGTTTGTCAGTCTCGGCGGTTGTTGAAGACGAGTTTATTCCAGAAGATATGGCCGCTGTACCTGCTAATCTTTGGAGTTCACAGGCAATTCAGCCTAAAACGATGAATCTGGATTTGCGAAGCCTGCCAACAGCAACCCACTGGCAAGCGGGAGATGCAATTAAAGATATGCCTCGGCGACGGTTCCGACCGGATTATGTCAAGCCTGGCGCGCCAAAAAATAAAGTACTCAATAAAACGGATAAATTGATGAAGCGTCAATCAATCATGATGCAACAACAAGCTTCCGTTGCCGATGCACGTGCGCTCGAACAAACCTTCGACGGCAGTGGTTTTACTGGGGTAAATCCACCGGATCCTACGGGAGATGTCGGTCTTAATTATTATATTCAATCTATAAACGGTAACAGCGGTTCAATTTTTACCGTCTACAATAAGTCTAATGGTAGCGTAGTGGCGGGGCCGATAAATATGGAAACCCTGGGCAGCGGTAGCTGTGCATCAGGTGCCGGAGACCCCATCGTTTTATTTGATGATATGGCCCAGCGTTGGGTACTGAGTGAATTTTCATCATCCGGTAACTATCTCTGTGTTTACGTTTCTAAAACGTCTGATCCGGTGAGTGGCGGCTGGTACGCTTATTCATTCCAATCGCCAACTTTCCCAGATTATCCCAAATACGGTGTCGGAGTTGATGCCTATTATGTAGGTACCAACGAAAGTTCGCCAACGGTTTACGCGTTAAATCGTACCGCAATGCTAGCGGGTAATTCTGCTAATTTTATTCGATTGACCGCGCCGAAACTTTCTGGTTTTGGTTTTCAAATGTTACAACCCGTTGATCACGATGGTACAACGGCTATGCCAAACGGGACGCCTGGATATTTCCTGAGGCATCGTGATGATGAAGTGCACAATGCCAGTTCAAATAATCCGAACCAGGATTACGTAGAACTCTGGCAATTCGATGCAGATTTCAACAACACAAGTAATTCAAGTTTTACTAAAGTCGTTGATATCCCTGTGGCAGAATTTGACTCTGCTCTGTGTGGACTTACTTCTTTCTCCTGTTTCCCTCAAGCGGGATCTTCATCAAATTTGGATCCGCTACGCGAAGTCGTAATGTTTCGTGCCCAGTATCGTAACTTTGGTAGCTACGAAACCATTGTCGGTAACTTTGTGACTGACGTTAATGGTAACGACCGCGGCGGTATTCGGTGGTTCGAATTGCGCCGTAGTGGTGGTGGTTCATGGGGTTTATTCCAGGAAGGTACCTATTCGCCAGATAGCAAAAACCGATGGATGGGATCGATCGGTATGGATAAAGACGGTAATATCGCGTTGGCATACAGTTGGGGTAGTAGCTCCGATTATGCCGGACTGCGATATACCGGTCGATTGGCCGCCGATGCCAATGGCACTATGACCCAACCGGAAACGGTTTTGGTAAATGGCACCTCTGGGGTTTCAAGTAACCGTTGGGGGGATTATAGTCACCTTGCGTTAGACCCTGTCGATGGTTGTACATTCTGGTATACCAATGAATACGGAAAGTCAGGCGGCCAATGGGGTACGCACATTTCCAGCTTCAAATTTAATAGCTGTGGCGGTACAGGTGGCGGCAATCAGACGCCAACGGCTTCGTTCACACAATCGTGTACTGATTTAGCTTGCAATTTCGATGGTTCTGCCAGTTCAGATCCTGATGGCACCATTAGTAGTTACGCGTGGAATTTTGGTGATGGCAATACCGCTTCGGGCGCTAATGTGTCGCATACTTTTTCGGCAGCTGGAACCTATTCAGTGCAGTTAACAGTAACCGATAATGACGGCGCGTCGAATACTAGCTCAACAGATGTCACTGTGACCGCACCCGGTGGTGGTGATTCTGTTTTACAAAACGGTGTCGCAAAAACCAACTTGTCAGGTAGCACCGGAGATGAGCAATTCTTTACGCTGGAAGTTCCTGCTGGGGCGTCCAACTTGAACTTTGTGATAACTGGTGGTTCAGGCGATGCGGACCTCTATGTTCGTTTTGGTGCCCAACCGACGACTTCAACATATGACTGTCGACCTTATCGTAACGGCAACGAAGAAACCTGCACGATTTCTAATATTCAAGCTGGAACTTATCATGTCATGATTCGCGCCTATACCAGCTATTCTGGGGTTAGTTTAACCGGCACATTTGTCGAACCTGGTACCGGTGGAACTGGCGGTAGTTATTCTGAAAGCAATTTATCGGGTTCGCGACGAAGCTGGCAGTACTTCCCGATAGAAGTGCCTGCGGGCATGGGTACTCTGGATGTCACTATTAATGGAGGTTCTGGAGACGCTGACCTCTACGTTCGTTTTGGTTCACAACCGACTACCAGTGGTTATGATTGCCGACCCTATAAGAATGGTAACAACGAAACCTGTAGCTTCAATAATCCAGCAGAAGGGACCTGGTATATTGGAATTCGTGGTTATTCAGCATTTAGCGGTGTCGATCTCAATGCAGAGTGGAAACCGTAGCCCTATCATTTAAAGCTCCCCTTTAAATGGTTACCGGTGATCAGGAGCAATCCCTGGTCGCCGGTTTTTTTTATCTTCTGATTCAGAAATTTATCCCGGTGTTTGTTTTTTAAAGATTACGCTACAATTCCCCTATGTTCGTTCACATACAACCACTAATCAAACATGTCCAAGCGGAAAGAAACACTAAGCGATTATCTATTTATTTTTGCTCACGGCGCGGGAGCCGATAAAGATTCAGAATGGATGTTAAAAGTCGATGGCTTATTAAAAGAGCAGGGTCTCGATGTAATCCGTTTTAATTTCCCTTATATGGTCAAACGAAGCGAAGATGGCAAGCGAAGACCACCTGACAGGCAACCCAAACTGATAGAGGCGTTTAGAAGTCAGCTGGCTCAATTGAGTCGTGATCAAAAAATTATTGTCGGTGGAAAGTCCATGGGAGGGCGCATGGCGAGCTTGTTAGCAATTGAAGAAGCGCTTGAATACGAGATTGCCGGCGTCGTTTGTTTTGGGTTTCCTTTTCATCCGCCGGGCAAACCCGACAAATACCGTGGTGATCATTTAGCTAATATTGAGACGCCCACTTTAATTTTACAGGGTGAACGCGATACCTTTGGTACCAGAGAGGAAGTCGAGCAATATTGTCTGGGTGAAAATGTCACTCTTGGGTTTATTCCTGATGGTGATCATAGCTTTAAACCGCGGGTTAGATCTGGCCATACGCTCGATTCTAATCTGGTGCTCACGGCGCAAAAAGTGAGCAAGTTTGTTGATAGTCTTTAGCTATTTGAATTGTCGGCCAGATGCCTTAGTATTAGCCGCCCATTTCCCTCGATAGACCACACCATGACTCAATCCAAGTTAGCAACACGAACCTTGGCGACCAGAATTAATGCTGAGCTATTTAGCTGGACCAGTCTGGCATTTGCTATGGCGTTGCTTGAAGGCGGCGTAATAGGGGTTGTGATTAAAAATGGATTTGAAGGTCAGGTATCTGATTGGTTGCTCAACCTGTCGGTTGCGGTCGCTACCGGTGCGCCGTTTTATTCGAACCTTATCAGTTTTATCTGGGTAAAAATCAGCCATGGGCGAGAAAAAACACAAGTCGTCTCTAATCTGGCGATTCTGTGTTGTTTGTGCGCCTTTGGCGTCAGTTTTATTTCGTTTGACGCGACAGGTTTGGCAGTGTTGGTCGCCTTACTGGTGGTCTCGCGAATCTGCTGGTCGGGGATCATGACCATTCGATCAAATATCTGGCGGGCCAATTATCCGCGTCATATTCGTGGAAAAGTGACGGCTAAACTGGCAACTATGGCCTCGCTTTTAATGTCACTTGCCGCCATTAGCGCAGGCTGGATTCTCGATTGGCGTTTTGAAGCGTTCCAATGGCTTTACATGGGATTCGGCGCGCTGTCGATGACTGGTGCGTATCGATATCGGTTTTTAACCGTGAGACATCAACAAAAGCACTTATCGCGAGAAAAAACGGCAGGCGAAAAAGTTTCGCTGCGCAGAGTATTTTCCGTGTTGAAAGCCAATCGGCCGTTTGCGAAATATATGCTATCCATGTTTATATTGGGTAGCGGTAACTTAATGTTTATGGCACCGTTGATTGTTTACCTAAACGAATATACGACCTTAACGAAAAGCCACCAGATTTTAATCACCACAGCCATTCCGCTGGCGCTAATTCCTGTCGCGGTCGGGTGGTGGGCGAGACTACTCGATGGCAATCACATCTTTCATTTCCGTGCGATTCATAGTTGGGGATTTGTGTGTGCGATTTTCACTTATGTTGTGGCTCAATTTAGTGGCCTGGAAGCGCTCTTTTTTGTCGGCGCGATTGCGTATGGATTGGCGATATCTGGTGGGGTGATCGGGTGGAATCTTGGTCACAATGATTTTGTGGGTAATGCCAGCCCGATGGACTATATGGCTGTCCATGTTACGCTAACTGGAATTCGCGGACTGTTTGCGCCATTGTTAGGGATTGGATTTTATCAGTGGCTGGAAGCGGGGCTCCCTGGCAATGGTAAATATGCGCTATTATTACCTTTAAGTATTACTACCACCGGTGGGATCCTGTTCGTTTGGTTTAATCGCCAGCGAATGAGAGGCGAGCTGTAATCGCCCAGGATGCTCGCCAACCAATGGAACTAATTATCTGAGAAACTTTATGATTCATTACACGGTCAGTTTTGAACAAGCCGACGCCCATCTCTTTGATGTGCGACTGAACTTAAATTTTGCCTTACACAAAGGTCAACAATTTTACCTGCCCAACTGGATCCCTGGCAGCTACATGATTCGGGATTTTGCGAAAAACATTGTGACCTTAAACGGTAACTCCAAAGGAACGCCCGTTTCACTGGAAAAACTCGATAAATCAAGTTGGCAGTTATTGCAAGATGTCGAGTGTCTGGAAATCAACTATCAGATTTACGCCTGGGATTTATCGGTTCGCTCAGCCCATTTGGACAATCAACATGGATTTTTTAATGGGACGAGTTTGTTTTTGGCTATTCGAGGGTATGAAGCAGAAAAACACACAGTAATTTTAAACGCCAGTGAACGAGCCCAAGCCAACCGCTGGACGGTCGCAACGGCCATGACGCCTAAAGATACGGATGGCGCTGGATTTGGTAAATATATCAGTGACAACTATGACGAGTTGATCGACCATCCATTTGAAATCGGCGATCTCACTAAAGTGGAGTTTGAAGTTTCAGGAATTCCTCACAAGATGGTATTTACCGAAGCACCAAAATTCGTCGACTGGCAGAGAATTGCAAAAGATGTGGCGAAAATATGCGAAACTGAAATTGCGTTTTTTGGTGATGAAAAGCCGCCCTTTGAGCGCTATGTTTTCATGACTTTCGTGCAAAAAAATGGATTCGGCGGTTTAGAACACATGGCGTCTACTGCGCTACACTGTAGTTTTGAAGATCTGCCTTTATTGGGTGATGACCCTGAAAATATGGATGAAAAATATCGCACCTTTCTCTCCCTATGTGCGCACGAATATTTTCATAGTTGGAATGTTAAGCGGATCAAACCGGCACGATTTATTCCGATGGATATGTCTCAGGAAGTCCATACGGAGCTCTTGTGGTTTTTTGAAGGAATTACTTCTTATTACGACGAATTGTTGCTGGCGCGAGCGAGAGTCATAAAACCCGTTGAGTATCTTGACATGCTCGCCAAAACCATTACCAGAGTCGTTCGCAGTAAAGGACGTTTAACCCAGACGGTCACCGAATCAAGTTTTGATGCCTGGACTAAATTTTATAAACAGGATGAGAACGCGATCAATAGTATTGTCAGTTATTATACAAAAGGGGCGCTGGTTGCATTTTGTCTTGATTGGGAAATTCGCCAGAAAACCAATCAGCAAAAATCTCTCGACGATTTAATGCGAATTATCTGGAATCAACATGGAAAAACCAATAAAGGCGTCGGTGAAACACAAGTACAACAATTGGCCAAAGAGTTAGTTGGCGAGTCGATGAGCGAATTTTTTAATCGCGCTTTGTATTCGACTGAAGATCTGGATTTAGACACTATTTTTGCAGAGCGCGGCATTCATTTCCAACTCGTCCCGCAGTATTTATATAATGAAAAAGGGGGCTTTGTCTCTCAAGCCAAACAACGCAAACTTGTTTCCTTTTTAGGCATTACTCATAATCCAGATTCACTCGGCGCCAAAATTCACTCAGTCACTCATGGCTCTTGTGGCGCGAAAGCCGGGCTGTCCAATGGCGATATCATTATTGCTGTGGATAATATTCGCGTAACCTCAGCAGAGCTGGATAATATGATCGCGAGAATTCCCATTGGCACAGAAGTGAATATTAGCTATTTTCGAAGAGAGCGATTGTTTCATGCTAAGTGCCAGTTAAAAGAAGGTGATGCTAATACCTGTTATCTCAGTTTGAAAGACGAAGAAGATGTCGAAGCATTGGTCGCCTGGGCAATGGGGGAATAATGCATCGCGTCTTATCGCTCTTAATAAACACCTATCGATGTGAACTCAATTTAATAAAAGAACACATAAAGAGAATAAAATGAAAATCATCAGTTTTAATATTAACAGCTTGCGGGCAAGGCCCCATCAACTCGAAGCCATAGTAGCTAAACATGCGCCCGATGTGATCGCTTTGCAAGAAACTAAAGTAGACGATCCAGATTTCCCACACAGCATCATTGAGTCAATAGGCTACCATGCTGTTTTCCATGGTCAAAAAGGGCACTATGGCGTCGCAACGCTCAGTAAGGAAGCCCCGGTTTCCTTTGAGAAAGGTTTTCCAGGCGATCCGGAGGATGCTCAGCGGCGCGCAATTATTACCGAACATAAAACACAAACCGATAGTCTATTTGTTTTTAATGGCTATTTTCCGCAGGGTGAAAATCGTGACCACCCACTTAAATTTCCAGCAAAAGCAAAATTTTATCAAGATCTAAACGCGTATCTTTCCGGCGAAAGGCTGAAGAAAAACTGGGTAGTGGTTGGTGATATGAATATTTCTTTTAAAGATCAAGATATCGGCATTGGTGAAAAAAATGCGAAACGCTGGTTGCAGACAGGCAAGTGTAGTTTTTTACCAGAGGAAAGAGAGTGGTTGCAGTCGATCGTTGATAAAGGTCTGTTTGACACTTTTCGCAAACATTATCCAGAGGTGGAGGATCGATTTAGCTGGTTCGATTATCGTAGTAAGGGGTTTGCCGATGATCCGAAACGTGGCTTACGCATTGATTTAATTCTTGCCAGCAAAATGCTTTTTGACGCTTGTGATGAAGCCGGCATTGACTATGATATTCGAGGTATGGAAAAGCCAAGCGACCATGCACCTATCTGGGCGAATTTTGCGATTTGATGACTAAAAAATGAATCAGTTTGAAAGTAAACTTCCGCAAGTCGGGACTAGCATTTTTACGGAAATGTCCGTGATGGCTAATCAGTATAAAGCTATTAATTTATCACAAGGCTTTCCTGAATTTGATACGCCGGACTTTTTAAAAAGTAAAGTAAGCGAGCTAATCGAGGAAGGATTCAATCAATACGCGCCATCTAGCGGGATGCCTGACTTGCTCGAACAAATTGGTCTTCTCGTAGAACGTTATTACGCCGTTAAACTCAATCCAGCTGAGACAATCACGGTGACTTCGGGCGCCACTGAAGCTATCTGGGTTGCCATCCAGACGATTGTCAAGCAGGGCGATGAGGTCATTGTATTTGACCCAGCGTATGACTCCTATGAACCGTCCATTGAAATGGCAGGCGGCCGGTGTGTGCATATCCCATTGCACGCACCCGATTATCAGATTGACTGGGAGCAGGTTAAAAAAGCGATTAATTCAAAGACCCGCGCAATCATCATTAATAGTCCACACAATCCAACTGGAACCCTGTTGCGTCATGAGGATATGCTCCTACTCCAGGAAATTATTCTGGCTCATAAACTTTATCTGATTAGTGACGAGGTTTATGAGTTTATTACTTTTGACGGAGAGCGACATGAAAGTGTGTTACGTTACCCTCAATTATTTGAACGGGCGTTCGTGATATCCAGTTTCGGAAAAACCTTTCATTGTACAGGCTGGAAACTTGGTTATTGTTGCGCACCGAAAGCGTTAACTGCGGAATTTAGAAAGATTCACCAGTTTGTGACATTCTCAAGTTTTACGCCGGCGCAATTGGGTATCGCCAAAATGCTTGAAAACCACCCTGAGCACATCAGCGAGCTGAAAAATTTTTATCAACAAAAACGCGATCATCTGGTTAGGGCTTTACAAGCTTCCCGATTTAAACTCTTGTCGTCAAAAGGGACCTATTTTGTTTTGGTCGATTATAGTGAAATATCTTCGCTGGATGATCGGCAATTTTGTCATTGGCTGACACAAGAAATCGGCGTGGCTGCCATTCCACTCAGTCCATTTTACCAAACCTCTCCTGACGAAAAAATCGTTCGGCTTTGTTTCGCTAAAAATGATGATACCTTGCAAGCTGCTGCGGATAAATTATGTCGACTCTAAAAGTAGCTGCTATTCAATACGATATTAAATGGTTGCAAAAGCAGCACAACCTGGAGCAACTGGCTAAAATTTTAGCGACAATAGCGCAGGCTGATCTTATCCTCTTGCCTGAAACTTTTTCGACCGGATTTGCAATTGATGTCCAGGGATGTGAGGAAGCTGAGCAGGGTGGTTTAGTATTAGACTGGATGCGCCAACAAGCGAAAATAAAGCATTCGGTTATTGCTGGCTCTGTTTTAGTCAGTCATCAGGGAAAAAAAGTCAATCGCTTTTACTGGGTGACCCCTGAAGGAATCGTCGAGTACTACGATAAGCGCCATCTTTTTCGTTTAGGCAATGAACAGGCCCACGTTGTACAGGGACAAAAACGAAGTATCTTGCAAATAAAGGGCGTCAATATTTTACCCTCTGTGTGTTACGACTTGAGGTTTCCGGTGTGGCTGCGTAATCGACAGGATTATGATGTCATGATAAATGTGGCCAATTGGCCGGCAGTGCGCCGCCAGGTTTGGGACACTTTGCTAAGTGCGCGCGCAATAGAAAACCAATGCTTCGTGATAGGCGTTAATCGAGTAGGCGAAGATGGACGCGCCACCCCACACTCTGGCGGAACCGCCGCCTATGATTATACCGGCGCGTGCATAGCAAGGGTTGCGGACAACCAGCAAGGGATCCTGAAGATGGAACTGGATTTAAATAATCTGGCAACATTTAAACGTCAATTCCCAGCGTTTCTTGATGCAGATGACTTTTCCCTCAGTGTATAAAAAATTAATCTTTGGCTGTTAATCTCATTCAATTATTTCTATAAGAGATAAAGGCATCTGATAATTATTGAAATTTGCAATACGGGACAATGTCTCACAGAGATTTCAGCGATTGTCCCTTGCCTATCAAGTTGTCAATTTCCTAAGGTCAACTGAGCCGACTAAAAAAAACGGCTCAGGTGATGCTATTCGTTTTGGTCATTTTCGGCGAAATTCGACTTCGCTAGGAAATTGCATCTATTGAAAGGTTTAACGGGAAAAAAGGATTGTTATGGTAGAAGAAACCCTGGACGATAAAGTCTATGCAACCCACCTGTCAAAAATCAGTTCAACTAATAAAGTTGTATCCACCGAAGATATTTTTAGTAGTGGCGGAGTCTTACTGGTAAGCAAAAATACTGTCATCGATGATAAGACTTCAGTTAATCTGGTAAAACATAAACTCAAAAAATCGGTTTCTTTAAGTATTGCAATCGAGCATCTCATTGATGAGAAAAAAGTCTACGCTGATTTTCAGGAATACTTGAAAAATAACCCAGAGTTGCAATTGGTACATGAAAAACTGGCCCTAAATAAAGATGTACAAATGGGGTGTCTGTACTTGATGGAATTTCCTTTATTACGCCAAAAGCTGACGGTGATGCAACAAAACCTCCCCGAACTCTATCGAAAATCAATTGCAGGGGCCTGGTTTGCATTAGCCATTGAGAAACAGCTCGGCCAATCGCAACCAGCGCTCAAACAAGCTTTGTTGGCTGGATTGATTCGCGATGTCGGCATGATGCACATCGAACCTGAATTATTAAAAGAATCGTCTGATAACTCCAAGGCGTTGCGTAAATTAATCATGAGCCATGTACTGATTGGCAAGCTGGTACTGGATGAGGTTGACAGTCTTCCTTTGCTCATCAAGCGTGCGATCTTTGAACATCATGAAAGGAGTGATGGTGCGGGCTACCCAAAAGGAAAACAGTCTGACGAATTGTCACAGCTGGGTTTAGTTCTGGCAATGGCTGATACTATTCAAGAAATTTTACAACGTTATAAACGGCAGGGTAAAAATATAGCCAGCCTCGAAGGTTTTTTTATACTAAATACATCGACCTACGGCGAAGCGGTTTATAAGTCTCTTATGCAATTAGTGAAGCTGACTGGAGTCAGTGCTAATCGCGTTATACCGGACGAGTATTTTGCCGATTTTATCGATAAATTGGTGGAAACCAATCAGGTCTTTTTACGAGCTTGTATCTTGCTGGCTCAACTCGATAGCCAACTTAACACTGCCAAGCCGTGCAAAGAAGAACAGGTAGTTAAGAATTTTATCCAACGAATTGTGTCGATGCGTGTCGCTTCAGGTGTACCCAGCCAGGAATACTGTCGTTGGATAGAGTATGTTCGTAAAAATAAAATCCAGGATGCCTATGGTGAGATGGAAATGCTTGGCATGATGTTCGATGAACTGGCCTGGCAACTCGATCAGATTCGACTATTCATTAACGCACTTTTCCAATCGGATAATTATGATCAAAACGTGAAAAATCTTATGGATGATTGTTTGCAGTTAATAAAACAGGCTTTAAAAATCACGGAGTTTGCTCAAGTCAGAGGATAGGCGAACGCCTAATTTCAGCTTGTTCTATTTCGCGCTGGCTGGTAATTTAAGTCTATTATTTTAATTTATGCTTCGCGAACAAATAGAACGCCATTCCATGTTAAAACTTATACGAAATCTGTTCTGTCTCTTATTGACTATTAGTGCGGTTAGCGCTTTTTCGAACCAGGCAGAAGTTATCGGGACGCTCCCTGAAGCTATCAGTAATAATGCCGTTGCTGCCGCAAAGACATCGACCGGCTGGCAGTTATATTCCTTTAATGGCCTTAGAAAATCCAAAGATTGGCAAGGCGTGACCAATCTGGCCATGAGGTTTGACTTGACGACTCGGCGGGGCTACTCGATTGATAAAATTCCTTATAAAGCGGGGCGTCTAGCCAGCATTGCCGTGACAGTTAAAAATAAAATTTATTTATTTGGCGGTTATACAGTGAATGACAAGCATGAAGAAAAATCGATGCCTGATGTTTATCAATTTGACCCTGAGACGCAAAAATTTACCTATTTTACCGATATGTCGATACCAGTAGATGACACAGTTGCTCTGGTTTATCAGGAACGATACATTTATCTGATCTCCGGTTGGCACGATGTCGGTAATATTGCCGATGTCCAGGTTTTAGATACCGAAACGAAAAAATGGTTTTTTGCCACACCTTATCCGGGTGATGCGGCATTTGGTCATGCCGGGGGGCTTGTTGGTAACCAGATGGTTATTGTCGATGGGGTAAAGGTTTCCGCGGTTAAAAATAACCGACGACAGTTTAGCATGACCAATAGCGCTTATATCGGCGAGATTAATGCTGATGATTTTACCCAGATCAACTGGCGTCAATTACCTCCTCATCCGGGACATCCGGGTTACCGAATGGCGGCCACGGGAATTCCTGCAAGCAATCAGGTGATGTTTGTCGGGGGAAGTGATAATCCTTATAACTACAATGGCATTGGTTATAATGGCGAGCCAAGCCAACCGAGCCGTCAACGCTTTGTTTTTGATTTAATAACACAGCAATGGCAGCTATTGACTCCTCACGCTCAGGCGACAATGGACCACCGGGGTTTGCTGCTGGTCGATGGCAAAACCTACTTGCTCGGTGGCATGCTTGGTAAGCAAAAAGTGAGCAATCAGGTGATAAAAGTAGCGCCTTGAGTGAGTTCATTGAGCTTTGCTAAAAGTGACCAAGGATAATCATCATGATTGAAAAAAAGGTCAAAATAGCCATTGAAGCGTGTCTCACTACAGCACTGGGTGAAGCGCTGAATATCGAGCGTATAACGCCGCTAAGTGGCGGAGATATTCATCAAGCTTTTCAGCTGCATTGCGGTCAGTTCAATTTTTTTGTGAAATTAAATCGTGCTGACAAACTAGAAATGTTTGAGGCAGAAGTTTTAGGCTTGAACGCTATCGCAAAAACTCAAACGATTAGAGTTCCCGAGGTGATGGGTTGTGGACAAGGATCTGACAAAGCTTTTCTGATACTGGAATTTATCAATATTAACCACGCGGGTGAGATGAAAGTCTTCGCTAACGCCTTAGCAAATTTGCATCGACAGTCTTCAGCTAGCTTTGGTTTTAATCAGGATAATTATATCGGCGCGACCCCTCAACTTAATCAATGGACCGACAACTGGCTGGAATTTTTAGCCGAACAACGCTTTGGTTTTCAATTAAAACGCTTAGCACGAAACGGCGCAGGCAGAGACCTATTAAAGTTAGGCGAGCGTTTGATTAATAATCTGGACACTTTTTTTCATGGATATTGTGTAACACCAGCGTTATTACATGGTGACCTCTGGCAAGGTAACTATGGATTTAATGATGAAGGTGAGCCGGTAATTTACGACCCAGCCTGTTATTTTGGTGATCATGAAGCTGATCTGGCAATGATGGAATTGTTCGGCCACCCCGGAGAAGCTTTTTTTACCGCATATCACCAGCATTTTCCTATTCACTCCGGCTACCCCATCAGAAAGCGGCTGTATAATCTTTACCACATTATGAACCACGCCAACCTTTTTGGTGGGGGATATGCTTCGCAAGCGCATGCTATGATGGTGTCATTATTAGATGGATGAGTCGCTCAATTCGTTGCCGAGTCTCGCCTAAAATTCCCATGACGCCCCATTTAAAAGCCAGATTAAAAATATTGACATAATTTGTGACGAATTACAGACTACCCAACTTGCATTATTGGTGAGCTTAACCCATTCTTATTCCAGTAAAAATTGTAGTAAGGAATTCCATGCATCAAGAATTACAACAAGTTGTCAATCAGCTCAATGACATTATCCTGGGTAAAAACCAACAAATTAAACTCGCTTTAGTTTGCCTGTTGGCAAAAGGGCATTTACTCATCGAAGATTTACCCGGAATGGGCAAAACTACGCTAGCGCACGCATTGGCTAAGGTGTTAGGCCTCGATTTTCAAAGAATTCAGTTTACCAGTGATTTGTTACCTGCGGATATTATCGGTTCAGCTATTTATCGTCGAAGTGATGAAACCTTTAAGTTTCATCAAGGACCAATATTTACTCAGGTTATTTTGGCGGATGAAGTTAACCGCGCGACGCCCAAATCGCAGAGCGCCTTGCTTGAGGCGATGGAAGAATATCAAGTCACTTCAGAAGGGGTCAGCCGTAAACTACCCGTACCCTTTTTTGTCATTGCAACTCAAAATCCATTCCATCAGATTGGCACCTATCCTTTGCCTGAATCTCAGCTTGATCGCTTTTTAATTCGTATCTCTCTGGGGTATCCTGCGCCTGAAGTCGAACGACTGCTATTCAATGGCCAGGAAACACGCTTCCAAATTGAAAATTTGAAATCTGTGTTAAATACCGAGCAGCTGATAGGCTATCAACGTCAAGTTGATGAGGTCAGCGCGTCCGACACGTTACTTGATTATCTCCAGTCTCTGGTAGGCGCAACGCGAAATAGTACAGAGTGGTCGCATGGACTATCGCCACGTGGCGGGCTTGCACTGTTAAAAGCTGCCAAAGCGTGGGCTTTTCTTGAAGGTCGAGATTTTGTGCTCCCTGAGGATATTCAATCTGTCTGGGCATCTGTCGCCGGTCACCGTTTAATGAGCCAAAGTAGCACGACAGCCGATTCTCCGGTGGAAGCTCTTATTGCGGCAACGCCTATTCCTCGATAATTTTGAGCTCGAATGAAACAATTGATTGAAGCGATTAAAAGTAAAGTCGGCCAATTTTTTGGCAGTCGTATGCCAATCGGTGATTCGGTCACTCTGAATCAAAAGTCAATTTATATTTTGCCGACCAAAGCGGGATTTTTCCTGCTAGGCATTGTCTTGCTGATGATGATAGGCGCGACAAATTATCAAAATAACCTGGCCTTTGTGCTGACATTTTTGCTCATTGGATTAGGTCTGGTCACTATTGTTTTCACCTATAAAAATTTGCAGGGTATTCAGTTTTCATTGAACAAGCCAGGCGAAGTATTTGCAGGGCAGAGCGTCCCTGTTGCCATCAGTCTGACGAGCAAGGCGAATAAAAAGCACTTTAGTATTGGTGTCGGATTCACTAATCAGGAATACGTATTGACCGATGTACCTGAGTCGCATTTTTCAAAGGTTTTAATCAAAGTGCAAACGGCGCAACGTGGTTGGCTAAAATTGCCGCGTATTATAGTGACTAGTCAATTTCCATTTGGTTGGCTGCGTACCTGGGGCTATTTTGGATTTGCACACAAAGTGCTGGTTTATCCCAAACCCATTGAACCCGTTATTCTCGACCGTCAAGACCATGGTCAGGAAACTGACGAAGGTCAAAAAGTAGATGGGAGCGAAGATCTCTACGGTTTAAGAAGTTACCAACAGGGAGAGCCTTTGACTCGTGTCGATTGGAAAGCTTACGCCCGCGAGAGAGGGTTGTTTGTGCGTGAAATGGTCAATTATCAGACCAGCCAACTCTGCTTTAGTTGGCATGATTTTCCCGGCGTAGCTGATGAAACTCGTTTATCTTATTTAACCTACATGGTGCTGGACGCCGCCAGCCAAAACCTCAATTATTCGCTCGAATTACCCGGCACAATCATTCCTTATGGCGATGGTGAATTGCATCGTAACCAGTGTTTAAATGCGCTCGCACTTTACGGAATAAAAATACCGGAAAGTGATTTGCAACCCAAGGGGCTGGCCGCATGACTGAAGTGATTAGTCGAGAAGCGTTTGTCAGCAGACCTTTGCCCCTGGATTCAATTTTGCTAGCGCATCAATTGGTGTTGTTGCCGCTTTACTTTTTTGTGCCTATCTGGATTGCGATATTCAACTCAATTGCGGCAGTGGCTGTGTGGTATCACTACAAAAATCCAGAATTTCAAATTGCACGATGGCTTAAGGTCGCAGTTACAGCGCTCGCAATTGTTAGCGTGTTTGTCGCCTTTAGAAAGTTTTCTGGTCGAGATGCAGGGATCGCGCTAATTTGCGCCATGTATGGTCTTAAAATTCTTGAAGTAAATACTCGCCGCGACGCCAATCTGATATTGAGTCTGGGATTTTTTATGATTGTGGGTGGCTTTCTTTTCAGCCAGAAACCTTTAATTGCCCTTTATCAATTTATCCCGGTGCTGGCTATTCTAAATGCTTTTCTGGCCATCAACAGTATTCGTAAATTTGAATTAGCTAACTCCTCATTTGGCGGTGTCTTAAAAGAGCTGGGCAAATATTTATTAATTGCAATTCCTATCATGTTGATACTTTTCGTTTTTTTTCCGCGATTAAGCGGGCCACTGTGGCGTATGCCAGGGGCATCGACGGCCACAACTGGCGTATCTGATACGATGAGTTTTGGCGAGATTATCAGCTTACAGACCTCAGAAAACGTGGCGTTTCGGGTAAATTTTGCCGACCTGACGCCAAACGAATCGCAGCTTTATTGGCGCGTTCTGGTGTTGGACCGATTCGATGGGATCTCATGGTATCGTGGCGGCAGACGTTCGATTCCTGACCACACAAATCTCGATAGTTATGCCGGCCGGATTGATTACACCGTTACGCTGGAGCCGACTCGCTCTTCTTATTTAGTCACTCTCGACCGTCCTTTGACATCGCCTAAAAATGGCAGTCTGGTTGGAGATTATACGGCTTATTCGCGATTTCGATTGCTCGACCGAACCCGCTACGCCATATCGTCTTATCCGGACCTGAAGCTGGCGCTGGAAATCAGCGATTTACACCACAAAAGTTATACTTTGCTGCCAAGTAATGGTAACGAAGAGTCACGAGAGTGGGCACAATCGTTACGCCAAAGTGTCGATTCAGATCGAGCCTTTATTCAGGCAATCCTGAATGAAATTAATCGAGCCCCTTTTTATTACACATTGACACCTGGCGTCATGGAAGAAGACATCATCGATAGTTTTTGGCTCAGCCGACGTCGAGGATTCTGTGAGCATTATGCAGGCACGTTGGCATTTCTAGCCCGTGCAGCAGGTGTGCCAGCTAGAGTGGTGATTGGGTATCAGGGAGGGGAGAAAAACCCGTTGTCTGATTATTGGATTGTGCGAGATTCTAATGCTCATGCCTGGACTGAAATCTGGTTTGAAGGCGAGGGCTGGGTCAGAATCGATCCTACGGCTGCTATCGCGCCACACCGAATCGAGGAACAGTTGCTGCAGGAGTATACCCAGCGGACTGCGCTATTTGATAGCTATGATATTGTTGATCTGGACCAGGTGGATTATGTGAAACAGTTTCAGTATTGGCTGGATGAAATGAATAATAACTGGAATGACTGGGTTCTAGATTACAATAATCAACGCCAACGACAGCTGTTTGCCAATTGGGGCATGGAGCGGATCAGTAATCATCAGTTAATCATCGGTATGATTATTTTAGTGACGCTTTTTGTCCTGGCTAGTAGCCTAAAATGGTTTCATCGTCGAAGCAAAGTCGACCCTCTGAGTCAGGCGTTTTCCACATATGTGGAAAAATTAAAGGCCAATCAAATCATCGATGAAAATGAGAATCTCGGTCCAATTGAGCTTGCCAGGCGCTTAGATGCGACACGAAACGAAGAATTTCAAGGGCACATCACGGTACTCCATGACTACATTAATTTTCGTTATGCGGGCCAACCCTATGACAGTATGGCGCTTAAGCGACTGATCAAAAAACTGCGCCAGCTTAAGGTATAAAGCAAAGACACAGCGATTGCATTTATTGTGTTTTCGGCCTGACGGCGCTCGAAATCATCGGTTAGATCCCCTATAATCGCGGCTCTTCAAACAGAGCGTTTTAACCGGCATGACTGACATTTCTCATATTTATCAATTTTTAAAGTGTGCAACACCTGACGCATGGTTAGATTATGC
>Ga0209475_10002200_pt1 | contig 20509 bp, 15 predicted proteins | sample tdDd471_FD_187128 | JGI IMG/M metagenome (GOLD analysis project Ga0209475, IMG submission 187128) | Marine sediment microbial communities from the Atlantic coast under amendment with organic carbon and nitrate - tdDd47.1 (SPAdes)... | ecosystem: Environmental > Aquatic > Marine > Coastal >... | reverse complement strand
TTATCTTTCGACTACGCTCAAGATGACATTGTTGTTTTGGAAATGGATAAAATCGGAGATTTTAGGTTTTTGACTGGATTCTTCGCTTTGCTCTGAATGACGGTTGTGCAAAGATATGTATTAAGAATGAAATGTTTAAAAAATTAATTTTAAAATGGTTTTTACATAGATTAGAAATGTGTGTGTTTTATTTATTATTTATCTATCACAAACTTTCCAGTTTGTATAGACTGACCTCCAACTGAAATTCTAAATAAATACATCCCTGTATTTAGGCCACTGATATTTATTGGTTGGTATATTTTACTTCTGCCTGAACTTAATTCATTTCTTTGTTTTAAATTTCCTTGTAAGTCATAAATATGAATATCGTACTGTCTCTTGTGTTCGTCTTTTATAGCTATTATTAATTCATCTTTTCTTTGTCTTATATGGATGTTTTTTGACTCTATTACTGATACATTACTTGTGTCTCCTGTTTCCTCTAATCTATAGACACCTTTACCTCTTGCCGCAATTATAACGTAATCGCCTGCCCAAGCTATTTTATACGGAAATAAATTATTGGAGACATCTTCTAAAAAACCTATATATTCCCATGTCTCTCCTCCATCTGTAGTTTCTATTACGCGTCCCCAACCACCTGTTACTATTCCATGGTATTCATCTTTGAAAGAGATTCCATCTATTCCAGTATTTGGGTCTGCTTCGTTTATACTGTCTAATTTTAATTCCCAATCTTTGCCTCTATTTGTGGTCTTCCATACTATATCTTTTCTTAAATCTCCCATATCATATTTTTGTGCACCTGTAGCAAATCCTAAAGTATCATTTATCCATTCTATGGATAATATCCTTTTCTGTGTTTCATAATCAGGATTTTCTTCTCCTTTAAAATATGTACTCCATGTGCTATCCTTAATATTATATTTTAATAATCTATGTCCATAAGGCCAATCATTCAAGGATATATTGCTTGAATCTATGAAAAATACTGTTTGTAGCCCATCATAAAGATGGAAGTTTTCTTTCCCTAAGTTTATAGAATCATAAGTTTTCCAATTATCTTTGGTTATAAACATATCTAATACAGTCATTGCTACTCCTATATTCTCAGTATACATTGATAGTGTTCTTATAAAATGGTGTTCTGGTTTTGTAATATCTTTAAAATAAAATGTTCTAAAATTTTTTCCTCCATCATTACTTATTTCCATTACTCGCCCATAGTTATAGGCTATATATACATTGTTTGAATCTTCATAATTTAATAACCTCGGAGTTACATAGGGTACTTCTGGATTCCAATGGTCTTTCCTCCATATTGAATCCCAGGTTTCTCCTGCATCACTTGATTTGTATAATTTCGTAATTACTGGGTATGAATGTGTTACAAGCAAGCAATTTTTATCATCTATACATTTTAAATTCCTTTCACCTTCTTTATTTGGATGAAATTTAAATACCCATTCTTTTTTTGCGTTTAAATTTATTGATAGTATAAATATCAACATTATTACTGATGTTAGGATTATTTTCATTTTATTCCTTTAAATAAATAGTCCCTTCCTACACGAAAGGAACTATTTTTTATTTAATTAGTATAGTTTTTAGATTACTTATTCATGTAATCGCCTTTGTATTTTATGCCTTCTTTTATCCATTCTGCTGCTGGTTTTCCGAGGACGTAATGGTCGAAGTATTCTTTCATTTTGATGGCGTAGTCTAATTTATTGTGATATTTTTTTAGGTGGTGTGGTTCGTTTTCGTATTGAAGCATTATGCAGTCTTTGTCAAATCTGCGACAAGCGAGGTAGAGTTCGATGCCTTGTTGGTATGGAACTGCGTCGTCTTGGTCTCCGAACATAATTAGGAGTGGAGTATTGATTTTATCGGCGAAAAATACTGGAGAGTTTGCTATAAAGGCATCTAAAGAATCAATTAGTGTTCCTCCTATTCTGGATTGGGTTTTTTCGTATTGGAATTGGCGGGCTAAGCCGGAGCCTAATCTAATGCCACTATAAGCAGATGTCATATTTGAGACAGGAGCACCTGAAACGCAGGCGGCGAAATAATCTGTTTGAGTTATGAAGAATGCTGATTGATAACCAGACCAAGAATGACCGTGGAGGGCAATTTTGTTTTTATCTATATATCCGAGGGAGTCAAGTTTTTCGCAACCGGCAACAACGGCATCTAAACCGGATTTGCCGGGCATACCTTCGTAGAATTTAATGTCTGGGAAGAACATTATGTAGCCTTCGCTGACATATAAGGGGTAGATAGGTCTGTGGTTTATTTTAGGTATTTGGAATTTATGTCGCCTATCTGAGAATTTTTCGTAGAAATAAACAAAAAGTGGATATTTTTTATTTGGGTCGAAATTTTCTGGTTTAATAATGTAGCCTTGGAGTTCTTCGCCCTGGGGGTCGTAGTATTTGACCATTTCTGTATTACCCCAGATGAAGTCATCGATGTTGGTGTTGATGTTGGTTAGTTGTTTTGGGTCTTCGAGTTCGCTATTCATCATCCAGAGGTTTGGAAATTCTTTATATGTTTCACGGGTGAAGATTAGTTTTGTACCTGCTTTATTTTTCGCTTTGAAAGTAAACAGTGCTTTGGTGGTATCTTCCATAAAAACAATAAATCCGCTTGAATCTGCGAGTGCTAAGTGAGAGCTTTTATCGACTGTGTTAAATCCGTTGACGTAGAGAGTTTTGCTATCGTTAAAACTAAATTTTTTGTCGAAATTATTAAAGCGGTATTTAGTTTTGTTTTTTATGCCGTCTGCTAAGGTCATACACATAATACTTGAGGCTTGGCAGTTGATGTCCCATATATCGTATTCTGAATAGACGAAGAAATTATTTTCGTTATAGAAAAATGCAAAGCCGTATGGACGTGGTGTTTGAGGAGTATCAGATTTGTGGTTATAGAATGGGACTGTTTTAATATTTTCTGTAATATTCACTGATTTTTCTTGGTAAACATCATAAACATGCCAGTGATTATCTTTGAAGAAAGCTGTGTATTGTCCTGATTTGCAGATATGTGCTGGGTTGCTAAGTTCTTTTGCAATTAATTTTCTTTGGCCTGAGATTTGGTCAATGATGTATAGGTCATAGTACCAGCCGTCATAAGTTTGCCTTTTTTCGTAGGGGGTAAGGTCGTAGCCGAGGAGATATGAATCTGAGCCTTGGAATTCTACTGAAGCAAGTAGTGGGTCAGATAGTCTGACGAATTTTTTTGGTTTAACGTGATAAACAGTTAAGTAAGTTTTATATTTTTCAGATGTCCATAATTTTTTTTGACGTGTAACTATGTGTGGGTCGTCCCAGTGCCAGAGGAATAATTCTGTATCTTTGGTGATTTTATCTTTGTCGAAATAATCTTCTTTTGTAGTTTTTTTGTTTTGGTCTTTTTCTTTTTCGTCGTCTATTCTTTCGGCTTCGGGTTTAGTTCCGAAGAATAGGCTTTCTCCTTTTTCGTTCCAAGTCAGTCTGTTTTTTATGGGTAGATACCAGCTTTTTTCTTGTTTTGAGTCATAGGCAGTGATTACGTCATTTTGGCGAGACCATATTTTTAGTTGGGCATCAATTTTATTGTTATTGGAATCTAGGTCATTGAATAGGTAAGCTAATTGTTTAGATTTGTTGTTCCAAGCAATATTGGAAAAAATTGAGGCGGAATCTTGCTCTATTGGGTATTCTGGTGCGAAGTCTTGGTTTAGCTCTCGGTAATAGATGCCGTCTCTTGTTGGGTCATCGGAGCTTATTGTATAGAAGAGGTAATTTGATGTAGAGTCTAAGTGATAATCACTCATATTTTTGATATAGATTTCGGTTTTGGTATTTATGTGATAGAGGAATGCATCTTCGGCAATTTGTTTGTCGGAATCTTTATCGTTTTTATAGTTATTTTCATTTTTTCTATAGATGAGCCATTTTCCGTTTCTGCTTACTTCATAGGAATTGACATTTTTTAGGGTTCTTTGTTCGGAGTTTGATGTGAAAAATAATTTTAAATCATTTTTGGGTTTATCGTTCTTTTTTGCGTTTAAATAGTCAATTACTGGTGGGGTAACTTTGAAAGCGATGACTTCCATATTGTCGGAGTATGATGGAGATTCGGCTCTTTCTATTTGTGTTTTCGTATCATTTTTGGTTGATTGAATAATTGAGTAGCCGTCTCCCCTATCAGGTTTTACTGTGTATATTAGCCAATCGCCGTTATCGGATAGGCAAGATTTTTTGATAGCTTCGAATTTCATAGCGTCTTCGAATGTGAATTGTTTTCTATCTTTAGAATAGATGTTTAGAGCGGTAATAAATAGGAGTAAAATGAATATTTTTTTCATGAATAATCTCTTTTTTTAAATAATAATTTTTAGTTTGTTTACTTTTTCGGATTCACCGGCGACTATAAGGATATCATCTTTTTGAATAATATAATCTGCGTCAGGAATTGCTTTAATTGTATTTTTGTTTTGACCATCGGCTTTTTTAATAGACAGTATATCAACGCCATAGTTACTTCTAATTCTCAAATCGGCAATGGATTTGCCTATAAAAATATCTGCGGCAGGAATTTCGGTGATGATATAACCTTCCATAAATTGGACTTCATTTTTTGCATTAGAGCGAGCTATTTGAGTAGCTAAGTTGCTTGTAAGTTCTATTCGTTCTAATTCTTTGTGATAGGTGTCGTTAATATCTTTTTTCCATATAATCCCAATTTGTTTATTGGAATTTTTGGATTCGACGACGGGCAAGCCTTCATATCCTTTTAAATTCATAATTTCCATAACGTCTTTGCAATTATCTTCTAAGGTAACTTTGGGAATGTCTTTGTTTGCAATATCACCGGCTATTAGAACAAATTTAAGTTCTTCTTTGTCGAAGAGAAAATCTTTTATGTCGTTTATTGAAACTGTACCAACAAATTCATCTTTTTTATTTTTGACTGAGATGAAAGGCATACGATGAGAAATTAGTGTAGAAACTAAGTCTGCGAAGTTTCTTGATTCGTAAACTGAGAGGAAATTTTTGGTGTAGGTATCGGAGACGAAGAGCGAACGCATAATATTCATTTCAGCGTTGTTTTTGACTTTTATATTTTTTTCGAGTAGTTTTAGGGTATAGATGGATTCTCTGGAAAGTTTTGATGAGAGGATAAGAGAAACTGTGCATGTAAGCATAAGTGGTAGAATGATTGCGTTTTCTTTGGTTAGCTCAAAAACTATGATAATCGCTGTGATTGGGGCTCTAGTGGTACCTGCTACTACTCCGCCCATGGCAACGAGTGCATAAGCTCCTGGGTTTGCAGTGTAACCTGGGAAGAGATAATTTACTAAGTATCCGAATGTAGCTCCAGCCATAGCTCCCATAAAAAGGGAAGGTGCAAAAACGCCACCGGAACCGCCTGACCCAAGAGTTAAAGAGGTAGCTAAGATTTTTACGAAAATAAGAGTTGCAGCCATGAGCCAAAAAGTATTTATAAAGTCGAAGCCTTCGAAGAATTGTAAGCCGTTGTAATCAAGGTTGATGTAGTTAATTGCGGAGTTTATAGATTCATAGCCTGAGCCCATTACTTCTGGAAATAATAGGGCTATGATACCGATGGAAAGTCCACCAAATCCAGCTTTTAGGAATGCTGGCATTTTGATAATATTGTCCCACAAGTTTTCGAAGAAGTAGAGAACTTTTATAAAAGAGAATGATACTAATCCGGTGAATATCCCGAGGAATATATAAAATATGGATTCGTATGGGCTAACCATTTGGAAATTAATTACGGTAAATTCGGCGAAGTCTCCTAAGAATAGGTGTGTAATTACAGTTGCCATTACAGAGGAGATGACTATAGGGGAAAATGAGCTTATAGCAAAATCCATTAAGATTATTTCGACTGCGAATATGGCACCTGCGATTGGGGCGTTGAAAACTCCTGCAATTCCGGCAGCTGCACCGCATCCGACTAATACTTTTAATCTGGAGGTTGGAACTCTGAGGAATTGACCTATTGAGGAGCCAAGAGAGGCACCGATTTGAATAATGGGTCCTTCTTTACCTACTGAGCCTCCGGTACCAATGGTGATTGCAGAAGCAATGGCTTTTACAATACCAATTTTAGGTTTTATCTTTCCACCTCTGATTAGGATAGATTGCATTACTTCAGGGACACCATGGCCTTTTGCTTCTTTTGCAGTGAGATTAACGAAGCCGCCAACTAAAAGACCTCCGATAGTTGGAATTATAAGTACTAAGTACCATGGGGTAGAAATTACATTTTCTAAGAAATTGCCATGCCCAGAGAATGATAAATCGGAGACGAAGTGAATCATTTCTTTCATACCTATTCCAACAAATCCTGCCAAAATACCGATTATACTAGCGAGAACAATCATATAGATGTGTTCAGTCATTTTAAGTTTTTCTAAGTTATTAGAAAGTAATCTTGAAGTTTTTAAGTAAAACTTTGTTATTTTTCTATATGCAGGATTCATATTAGAATGGGTTTTCCCAATAAATTTTAATTTGTTCTGATTTGTTATTTTGTTTGATTAAGATATTGAAATAATCAATTTCGCCTGCTAATTTATTTAGAAGAGCTGAGTCGTTAGCTTCGATGATAATTAATTTATTGAGTTTTTTGGAGTCAGCAATAAACGAAATTAGATTATTAAGGATTTCTTGAATTGTGAAATCTTTGGTGAAATTATATTCGTACCAGTTTTGAGTAATATTACTGAAGATTAGGTTAATTTTTTGGGAATTACTTTTATAGATTTTATTGTTTCGTAGCATTTCAAGGTGAATTTCTTTTAGCTCGGAGGTTTTGATAAACTGAGTAAATTCATCTGAATTAATAATGAATATATTCTGATTAATATCTAATTCGAATATTTTTTTCTCATTTTGATTTTGGAGATTGAAGTAAAGTTTATCATTATTAAAAACTTGGTCAATTTTATAATGGAGGTCTAGGGAATTAAATTTGCCTATATTTTTGGAGTTGGTTTTTTGTGTTGAGTTTACTTTTCCATCATTTTTATAGAATGAATAGGTGTTAAATATATGTTTTTCTATTATTAATGAGTCAATTTGTTCTTCTTTTCCATTTTTATTTATACGGTAAGTGAAATTGATAGTTGGAATAACAATTTGGTCTGGGTTTAGTGTAATAGATTCGAGGTGTGGGACTTCGCCAAAATAGTAAATGATACCTAAGCCATAGAATAAGTTAATTCTATTCCAAGTTTGAGTTGGCATTAGCCCATCTAAATCATAATTAACGTAAACAAAAGGGTTGAGATTTAGTTTACTTGATACAGAAGTAGGAAATAAATAATCGATACCAAAGGATAATGAACTGCTAATTTGATTTAAAGAAATAGTATCAATAAATTCATTGCGTATTTTTTTTCCTGTTTGTTTAAATACACCTTTATTTTCGGGTTTAATGATTTTTTCATAAGATGAGAAATCAATTGTACGGGAATGAGAGAGATTATAAAGTAGTCTAAGATTTAGTTTTTTGTATATGTTGTATTTAACTCCCATAAATGAGCTTAGGTTCAATAGTTTATATTCGATTTTATCGGCAATTAGTCCTTCGGTTGCAACACCGTTAATATTGATTAGGTCATTAAAAAAGAAATTAAATTCACCGTAATCATAGTCAATATTTGCACCTATGTTTAGATAGAAGTCATTAAATATTCTTAAATTATAATCAATGTTGAAAGATAGTATATCGCCTGAACCTTTATTGAAATTATTGAATGTGCTATCAATGTATGCGAGGTCATCTTTTAAATCGGATTTGAATTTTTCGTTAAAATCTACGGTGTGGAATGAATTACCGGCAAAGAAATACACTCCAAAGGACTGCGTATTAGCAAATTCTGAGGGGAGTGCTTGGTAGGTAAAAAGTATAAAAATTATAAGTATCTTATACATTAAATAATCTATTTTTTGGTAATTCGGCATAATCTTACAAAATTAAGAAATATATTTTTGAATTATACATATAAACAAAAAAAATCCAACGAAAGGTTGGATTTTTTAAGATGTTTTATTAGAATACTTAATTAATTGGAGAGTTCTTCTTTGATTTGAATAATCCAATTATCAATTCTTTCTTCTGTTAAATCTTCTTGGTTGTCGTTGTCGAGTGCAAGACCTACCCACATTCCATCATCGTCTTCGCCAACTGATTCGGAGTGTTCATAGCCTTCGGTGGAAGTTCTGCCGAAAATAGTTCCTCCTGAGCTACGTACAGGAATAGCCATTTTTCCAATGGCATCGAGGTAATTATCGCAATAAGCTTCTTGGTCTCCTAATCCTACAAAACCGACTTTTTTATTTTTAAAATTATATTCGTTGTATTCTTCAATAATTTCTTCCCAATCGTCTTGGAGTTCGCCGTCGTTCCAAGTTGGTGTAGCAATTATAATGGTATTGTATTCATCAAATTTTTCTATGGGGTCATCGGCGATATCAAACATATCAATTTGAAATCCTGCTTCTTCCAATTTATCTTTTAATTGTTCTGAAACAATTTCTGTAACTCCAGTATTTGTACCATAAAAAAGACCGATTTTCATCAATATTTCCTTTTATTTAATAATCTTATAATAATAATATATTTCAATTTTCATTTTTAAAAAACTTGCTTGTGGACGAAGAAATAGATAATTATTGTATTCTAATAATAGAATTTTATAGAATTATAATATAATATTTCCGAGTCTAGACCAACGAATATCAGATATTTTTTGTTTTAAGTTATTGAATACACTGCCTTTGGGGTCCCATGACCAATAAACTACCATTGGCGTTCCAACAACATTTTCATAGGGAATAAAACCAAATATTCGGCTATCTGTACTATTATCTCTATTGTCTCCCATACCGAAGCAGTAATCTCTTTCAACTGTATATTCTGTAGTGACATGTCCATCAATGTAGATATTTTTTATATCGTAGGTTACTTCGTGCCCTTCTCTCCTAATAAACATTTCCCAATCTTTGAGATTATGTGAGTTTAGGGGAATAATATCACCAATTTTAGGAACATAGATAGTATAATCATCTAAGATTTGCCTTGTGCTATTGGGGTAGCCGGCTGCTCTATTATTTGTTTCAAAGATTTTATTTCCGTGTTCGGGGAAATCAATTAATTCTCCATTTACATAAATATCTTTCCCTTTTACTGTTAGGGAGTCTCCTGCTTTGGCAACACATCTTTTTAGATAATACATAAATTCTTTTGATTCTAATTCGTTTTTATTGCCGGGGTAAACAAAAACTATAACGTCGTTTACTTCTGGCTCCCAAAAGCCTGGGAATTTATAATATGGAAGTGGGATATTAACAAAGGGGATAATTTGAGGAGTTGTAGGACCGTATTTGAAACGGTTTACAAAGAGGAAATCTCCTGCCATGACAGTATTTTGCATAGATTCGGTAGGGACAACGAATGATGCGAGTGCAAGTCCATTAATTATCATAACAAAAAGTATTGCTTGGGGTAAAATTTTCAGCAAAGACATTATTTGTTCTTGGAAAGTTTCAGGTTTTTTAGTTTCTTTTTTTGAAAAGAGACTTTTTATAGTTTTCTTTTTATCTTTCATTGATTTACTTGTTTTAGGATTAATTGTCAATACTTAGGATTGCATGAAATGCTTCTTGTGGAACTTCGACGTTGCCGACTTGTTTCATACGTTTTTTACCGGCTTTTTGTTTCTCTAATAATTTTCTTTTTCTTGATATATCTCCACCATAGCATTTAGCTGTTACGTTTTTACGTAGGGCTTTTACGTTAGTTCTTGAAACTATTTTAGCACCTATTGCGGCTTGGATAGCAACTTCGAACATTTGTTGTGGAATAAGTTCTTTTAGTTTGGAACATAATTTTTTGCCCCATTCGAAGGATTTGTCTCTGTGAACAATAGAGGAAAGAGCATCAACAGGTTCGCCATTGAGGAGAATATCAAGTTTTACCATATCCCCTGGTTTTTCTTCGGAAAATTCATAATCTAATGAAGCGTAACCTTTTGATGTAGATTTTAGTTTATCGAAGAAATCAAATACTACTTCGGCTAATGGTAGGTCAAAAATTAGCTCTACCCTATTTTGAGAGATATAATTTTGGTTGATGATTGTTCCACGTCTATCCATACAAAGTTTCATTACATTTCCTACGAATTCTGATGGTGTAATGATTTGTGCTTTGATATATGGTTCCATAATTTTATCAATATCGCCGGAGATGGGTAAGTCAGTTGGGTTATCGACTTCTAAGTCTTCGCCGTGTTTCATAATTACGTGATATTTAACGGAGGGTACTGTTGTAACGATAGTTTGTTGAAATTCACGTTCTAATCTTTCTTGGACAATTTCCATGTGGAGCAATCCGAGGAAGCCACAACGAAATCCAAATCCGAGTGCTTTAGATGTTTCTGGTTCGTAAGAAATTGCACTATCGTTTAAAGAAAGTTTTGCGAGGGCTTCGCGTAAGTCTTCGAAATCGACTGAATCGGCAGGATAGATACCAGAGAACACCATGGGTTTGACAACTTGGAAACCTTCTACGGCTTTTGGTGTTGGATTTTTTACGGTGGTGATTGTGTCACCAACTTTAGTGTCTTGGAGAACTCTAATTGCACCTGTCATATATCCAACTTCACCTGCTCTTAGTTCTTTAGTACGATGGCGTTCCATATACATAACACCACATTCTTCAACGAGGTATTCTTTGCTATTTGACATAAATTTTATTTTTTCGCCTTCACGCATAACACCTTCTAAAATTCTGCAATTTACAATAACGCCGAGGTAAGGGTCGTAGATTGAGTCATAAATCAATGCTTTTAAAGGTAGTTCAGTTTTTGATTCTGGTTCTGGAATTTTTTTTACAATGGCTTCCATTATTTCTTTGATACCGATACCGCTTTTGGCAGATGCTTCTATGATATCATCTTCATCACAACCAATCAAATCGAGTATTTCATTTTTTACTCTTTCTTTGGTTGTAACAGCACTTGGGAGGTCAATTTTATTCATAACAGGAATGATTTCCAAATCGTTTCCTATAGCCATATAGAGATTAGAAATTGTTTGTGCTTCTACGCCTTGGGTGGCATCAACGACTAATATAGCACCTTCGCAAGCGGCGAGTGAGCGAGATACTTCGTATGAAAAATCGACATGGCCGGGGGTATCAATTAGATTAAATTTATAAAGCTGACCATCGTCGGCAGTATAATCCATTTGGATAGCATGAAGTTTAATAGTAATTCCGCGTTCTTGTTCTAATGGGTTGTCGTCGAGGATTTGAGCATTTTTCATTTCTCTTTTTGTAATCCTCCCAGTATCTTCTAACATTCTGTCGGCTAGTGTAGATTTTCCATGGTCTATGTGTGCAATAATGCAGAAATTTCTAATATTATTCATTAAATTTATTTTTCTATTTTTGGATTTGGATAACTTACAATTTAGTTAATATAATTGATTATATTTTGAATAATCTGTTTATCTAAGACAATTGGATATTAATTTATAGAATTGTCAGGTTGTTTTATTGGAGATTGTTTTTCTTTTTTAACATAATCTGTTTCATAAAAACCTGTTCCTTTTAACTGGACACCAATTCCGGTACTGATTTTTCTAAAGACTTTTTTGGGGTCTTTGGGGTCATAACCGTCAATATTTTCTGGCCAAAACTCTAATGGTTTATCGTTTATACTTTGTTTGTATTCGAATTCTTCGCCAGTTTCTTTGCATTTATAAATATATATTGGCATTTTATATTAATCCTATTTACTATAATAATTAAATTATTTGAATTGGTAGAAACCAACTTTTTTATTCACTTTAGACATAGTTTTCATTGCTTTTTTATTTGCTTTTTCTCTGCCTTGCAGTAATATTTCATTTATGTATTTTTTATCTTTTCTAATTTCTTCGTATCTATTTCTAATTGGTGCAATAAAATCAACAACTGCTTCGGCTACAGCTGGTTTGAAAATACCGTAGCCTTGTCCTTGGAACTCTTTTTCTATGTCTTTGATTGACTTTCCTGTTACAACGTGATAGATTGTAATTAGATTAGAAACGCCGGGTTTATCGTCGGAGAAAATTACTTCTGAGTCGGAGTCGGTGATGGCTCTTTTTATTTTTCTTCTAATTGTATCGTCATCATCGGCTAAGAAAAGAGTTGCATTTAGATTTTCGTCGGATTTAGACATTTTGGAGGTTGGGTCTTGGAGACTCATTATTTTTGCACCGACTTTGGGGATGTATGGCTCTGGGATAGTGAATGTTTCAGAATAATTATGGTTAAATTTTTGTGCTAAGTTTCGTGTTAGTTCGAGGTGTTGTTTTTGGTCTTCGCCAACTGGTACAAGGTCTGCTTGGTAGAGCAGTATGTCTGTTGCCATAAGAACTGGATAAGTAAATAGACCTACATTGATATTATCGGCATTTTTTTTAGATTTGTCTTTGAATTGTGTCATTCGGGAGCATTCTCCCATTCCAGTGAAACAATTTAATACCCATGTAAGTTGGGAGTGTGCTGGAACGTGGGATTGGAGGAATAATGTAGATTTTTCTGGGTCGATGCCGGCAGCAATATACATTGCTACAAAGTCTAATGTTCTTTTTCTTAGTACTGCTGGGTCTTGTTTAATAGTAATAGAATGTAGGTCGGCTACCATAAAATAAGAATCGAATTCATCTTGGAATTTCACCCAGTTTGTTAATGCTCCTGAGTAGCTACCAAATGTAAGTAAATTTGTTGGTTGCATTCCACTGAGAATAATTTTCTTTTTTGTGTTTTCTATTTTGTTTTCTGGCATTCTATTATTATTTCAAATTTGTTTCTAAAAGAGTTACAAAGATAATAATAATTGAAATAAAAACATTAATTAGTTGAATTAAAAGTAAAGTGAAAGAGAAGAATTATTGGATTACTCTGCAGGTGGTATAGTATCTCTTTTGGAGGTAATAATTGTCTAAATCTTGGATTATTACACCTTTTTTAGATGAAGCATGGATGATTTTATTATCACCAATATATATAGCAACGTGGGAAATCTCTCTACCTTTTTTAAAGAATACTAAGTCTCCGGTTTGTTTAGAGTTTACTCTATTGTTGGCTATGTATTTGTATTGTTGTTTGGAAGTTCTTGGTAAGTTTATTCCTATGCTTTTATAAACGTTTTGCACAAAGGCTGAGCAATCTATTCCGTCTTTAGTTGTGCCACCCCATTTGTAAGGAGTGCCTAAGTAATTTTTTGCTTGTTTGATTAACTGGCTATCAGAAGAGTAGGAGTTGTTTTTGGTGTAAGCGTTAGTATTAGAGCTTTCTTTATTATGTATATTTTGAGTATTATTTGGGTTAGAATCATTAAATTTATTGAATCTGGCGGTGGAACTACAAGAAACAATAAATGTGGAAAGTAATATGACGAGGATAATTTTCATTTTTATTTAAAAGTGGAGTTTATTTAAAACAAATTAGTGTTTTTGTTTATGAATAAACTTTGCTTTATTAAATAAAAATAAGGGTAGTTTTAAGACCAAATTATGGTAATTGATAAGTGCAAATACTAATAATGCTGAGATTATAAATATGGCTTTGAGAATTGAAGGTGTCATTATGTTGTCCTCTTAATGATTTATGCTATAAGAGGACATACAATTAATATGCCAAATTAAAGATTACAACTGGAATTTAAAAAGTCGAAAATTTGAGATAAATTTTGAATTAATTGTCTCGGAGTGTTGCTTTAAATTTATTCTGTATATTTTTAATAATTTTCTTGATGTTTGGCTCAATTTCTTCGTCGGTTAGTGTTTTATAAGGAGAAGAGAATTTGAGATTGAAGGCAATACTTTTTTTGTTTTCTTCTATATTTTTTCCTTGGTATAGGTCAAATATATTAGTCTCTGTTATATATTTACCACCGGATTGGTTGATTTCATTCAATATTTTTTCTGCTTGTATTGTTTTATCGACTAAAAATGCAAGGTCTCTTTCTACTGTTGGATATGGGCTAATTTTAGAATAGTTGGCAATTGGAATATTAATTTGATAAAGTTCTGTCAAATCAAGACTTAATACAAGTACATTTTTATCAATTTTTAGTTTTTTAAGGTGTGTTTTGCTGATTTCGCCAAATGTACCGATTTGTTTTTTCTTATTGAAAATTCCAAGTGAATTGGGATTAAATAAATTAGAAGGTTGTTTTGGTGATTTGAATTTTAGAGATGATATTCTTAAAGAATCTGATAAATTTTGGATTATGCCTTTTATGTCATAAAAGTCATATTCTGAGTCTTTTATCCCCCATTGTTTTGAGTTTGTGTTTCCAACTAATGCGAGACAAAGCTCTTGTTTTTCTTTATAACCTTTGACGAAGGTATCTTCATTTTCGTGAGCATAGGCATAAGTATTTCCGATTTCGAAGATAGAAAGATTGTTATTATTTAGGTTGAGATTCCTAGCAATTACTTTAAGCATCGATGGGATTAGTGATGGTCTCATGTAGGATAATTCTTGCCCTAATGGGTTTGCTATTAGAACTGGGTTTTCGGTTATGAGTTTTGCTGAGTCTGGGTCAATTTGGTTTTGTGTTAAAGATTCGTTAAAACCATTGTTGATAAGGAAAGTTGATATTTGATTTCTTAGTTTAGGTAAAGATAATTTTTGGGGTATTGGGTCTCCACTAAAGTCAATGTTTGTATTGAATTGTGGTTTCATATTATCGTAATTGAGTGAAATTGCGATGTCTTCGATTATGTCAATTTCAGAATTTATATCAACTCGGAAAGAAGGAGAAACAATCAATAGGCTATCTTCATTTTGTTTTATAATTTCAAATTTTAGATTGTTAATTGATTCTACTATTTCATTGTTAGTTAAAGATGTTCCTAATATTTTATTTACTCTTTTAAATCTTAAATTAATTTCTTTATTAGGGATTTGATTAGGGTAAATATCAATAAAATCTTTTGCGAGGTCTCCCCCACATGTTTCTAATATTAATTGGCAAGCTCTGTTTGCTGTATATTCTAAATTATTATAATCAACTCCTCTTTCAAATCTGTAAGAAGAGTCAGATTGGATTGCTAATTTTCTAGCTGTAGCTCTTACTGATGATGGATTAAAATATGCGACTTCAATCATTACATCTTGGGTATTTTCGGATATTTCCGAATTTAATCCACCCATAACTCCAGCGATTGCAATTGGTTTATCACCATCATTTATCATTAACATTGTATCATTTAATTCTCTTTCTTTTTCGTCGAGGCTAATAAATTTTTCTTTTTGATTAGCATTTTTAATTATGATTTTATTGCCTTCGAGTTTGTTTAAATCGAAAGCGTGAAGTGGGTTGCCTGTTTCCATCATTACATAGTTTGTTATATCAACGACTGGACTAATTGGTCGTAGTCCTATTGCGGTAAGTCTGGTTTTTATCCATTCTGGTGTTTGGACTTTGTTTATTCCATTGATAATTCTGCCTATATACCTTGGGCAGTCAGTATTGTTCTCGATTGAAATAGAAAGATTGTCTTTTGTTAAAATGTTTGATTCTTTGAGATTAATTTTAGGTATATTTAATGGTTTGTTATAATATTTGGAGAGTTCTCTTGCTATTCCTATGTGGGAGTTGCCGTCGGAACGGTTTGGAGTGATAAAAATATCAAACATGACATCATTGAGGTGTAGGTATTCTGAAAGGTTGGTACCAACTGGTGCATTTTCGTTTAATACCCATATTCCATCAGAATCTTCGCCAAGATTTAGTTCGGCTTTGGAGCATATCATTCCATTAGACTCAATTCCTCTAATTTTTCTTTTACTCAGTTGGAATCCAGCAGATGGAACAGTCGCTCCAGAAAGTCCGAGTATAATGTTTTGACCAGCTTCGACGTTTGGAGCTCCGCAAACTACTGTTTGAGAATTACCATTATAAGATACCGTACAAAGTGAAAGTTTGTCTGCATCAGGATGAGGGATTTTAGAATCGACGTGGGCAATTAAAAAACCTTCATATTTTTTAGCATTATCAATGATTTCTTCTACTTCAAATCCTAACATAGTGAGGACTTCTGCTAATGAATGAGGTTCTACATCTAAATCTATATAATCTCTAAGCCAACTGTAAGATATTTTCATTTTATTTGGAATTGTAATTTTATAAAAAATAAATATACGGATTGGTGGCTGTTTGATAAAATATAAATTTTACTATTATTATTATGCAGCTTAAAACTAAAGTATTATATTTGACTTTGATATAATTAAAAAGATGAGATTGAAATATGTCAGATATGATTAGCTTAAGAATAGATAAATTAAACAGAGACGACTTGGTACAAAGTTCATTTGAGTATTATGAAAAATTAGATAAAAGAAGGACTACGAGGGAATTATCAGATGAAGAAATCCCTTTGGAAGTATTAGAAAATTTGATATTAAGTGCGGGAACTTCTCCGTCAGGAGCAAATTTACAACCTTGGACATTTGCGTTGGTAAGAAATAAAGAATTGAAAAAATTAATTAGGCAAGAGGCGGAGAAAATAGAAAAAAAATCTTATGAAGAACAATTTAGTAAGGAAAAGTTAGACGATTTGAAGTTTACTGGGTTAAATTGGGAAAAGCCATTTTTGGAAGATGCTCCTGCTTTGATAGTGGTATTTAAGCATAAATATAGGGTTGATGAAGAAGGAAATCATCATAAGATTTATTATCCGAATGAATCGATTGGTATTTCAACTGGATTGTTATTTTCTGCTATTCATAATTTGGGTTTATGTACAATACCATATACACCACTTCCTTTAACTTTTATAAAAAGGATTTTGAAACGACCTGAAAATGAAGCTCCTTTTATGATATTGCCGATAGCATATCCAAAAAAAAGTGCGAAGATACCAAATAAAATAAGGAAAAGTTTAGAAGAGATAATAGTTAGGTATGATTAAACATTTGTAACAAATTGAGTGTTTAACATATATTATAAGGGAGGAGTATAAATATTTAAAGATTATTTTATAAATACTCTCTTTTTTAGGCATAAGTTTTTAATAATAATAAAATTAGTAGGACAAAATGAAGATGGATTTTTATAAATTTTTAGTTTTAAGTATCATAATTAGTTTTATAGCTGTTTTTGATAGTTACTCTCGTTCGAGTGGAATATCTGGAAGAGCTGAAGCAAATACTCAGGGATGTGCTTCATGTCATGGTTCAAAAAATACGAACACTACGTTGAATATAACAACTGGGAGTGGTGGTTTTGTAGTTAAGCCAAATTCGACAACAAATTTTACAATTACAGTAAAGAATAGTACACAGGCTAAAACAGGTATAAATATACAAGCGAAAACAGCAAAAACAGGGGGTTCGAATATTGGGACTCTAATTAGTGGTGCTGGTAGCCAAGAGGAAAATGGGGAGTTAATACATGACAATCCACAGAATTTGAGTGGAGGAGAGTTTAATTTTGATTTTTCTTGGACTGCTCCTTCTGCACCCGGAGAATATTATATATTGGCTATAGCTAATGCTGTAGATGGCTTTGGTGATTCTAATGGTGATATGTGGAATTGGATGACCCCACAAAAAATAACAGTTATGGATTTGCAATTAAAAACGCCAGATGGAGGTGAGGTTTATTGTGCTGGGAATACTTATAAGGTTGAATGGGAAAATACAGATGTTGAAAATTTAAAAATAGAGCTTTCTTCTGATGGTGGTCAAAATTATGATGAAGAATTGGTTGGTTCTGTTTCGGGTTCTGCTATGGAGTGGAATTGGGTTTTACCACAGGGACAGCCTTTAGGCGATGAATATAAGATAAAATTAACAGATTTGGATAATTCGAATATTTTTGAGGAATCGGTGAGTAATTTTTCTGTAAAGGGTTGGCTGGAGATTACTAAGGAACCGGTGGCACAAACTGCTTGTACGAGTGAACCGGTAAGTTTTGAAGCTGTGGGGATTGGGGTTGGAGTTACTTATCAATGGCAAAAAAATGGTATAAATATAGCAAATGCAAACTCTTCTATATATACTATTGATAGTGTTTTGAAGGAAGATGAGGGTTTGTATTCTTGTATGGTTGGCAGTGAGTGTGGTGATTTGATTGAAAGTGAAATTGTCAGTTTAACTGTGAATTTGAAGCCAGAGATACTAGATTTTCCAACTGTAGCAGATGTTTGTAAGGGAGATGAGCTTATAATAGAATTAGAGGTAAACCCTGGTAGTTTTAGTTATGAATGGTTTCATAATGGAACTTCTTTGGGAGCAGGAAATGGAAAATCATATAAAATTCCAAGTGTGAAGTCGTCAGATGAAGGGAAGTATAAAGTAGAAATAACTAGTGCGAAATGTGGTACTGTTTCAAGTAAGGAAATGACCTTAAACGTATTAAAACCTGTACTGATAACAAAAGAGCCGGAAGGTAAGATAGTTTGTGAAGGTAAACCATTGGTATTGTCATTGGAAGCTGTTGGTACGAATAATACTTATACATGGAGGATTGGTGGGGTTGCATTGGCTACTACGGATGAGCCTCAATATGTGATAGAAAAGGCTGAAAGGACTCATCAAGGGACTTATACTTGTGATATTAAAAATCTTTGTTCTGACTTAGTAATTAGTAATGAATTTGATGTTACTGTTTATCCATTACCTCAATTTATAAAAAATTTAAAGACAAAATATTCTGTACAAGCTGGGAAAACGATAACTATTGTTTTGGAAGCTAATGATGTTGATGTTGAGTGGGAATGGTATAAGGATGGTAATTTGATACAGAATAATGGTTCTACGCTAATGATGCAGGGAGTTGGTCAAGAAAATGCGGGGGAATATTATTGTATTATAAGAAATAATTGTGGTGAGACTAAGAGTGAAGTGATGACATTAGAAGTTTTATCTGGTTCTGGACCTGTTTTAGCATCTGGAGGGATAAATTTTTATGACGTAATAATAAATGAAGATAAGACATCTGATTTGGCAATTGAGAATATTGGTGATGAGGATTTGATAGTTAATAAAATAGAGATAATTGGTGTAGATGGTGGAGTTTATTCATTCCAAGAACAGAGTATGCCGTTTACTATAGAAGCTGATGAAATATATAGAGTGCCATTTACATTTGCTCCTTTGGAATTAAAACAATATTTGGCACAGGTTAGATTAACTTCAAATGCTGGTGAGTCTATTGTTAATTTAGTTGGATATGGAGTTGAAGGAGGGGCGACAATTAGCTCATCTGTTCAGGAATTGAAAATCGAAACAATTAGGACAGAGAAGAAGACTGGTATGTTGGTTTTGAGGAATACTGGAGATATTGACGCTGTAATTAACGATTTTGAGTTATTAGATAGTGATATATTTACTGTTGTTAGACCTATGGTTCCATTTAGTTTGAAAAAGCAAGATACGATTGAAGTTGAAGTTGAGTTTAACCCTATTGTTGTAGATTCTATTTATACGGAAGTAGAGACGGAGATGATAGTTAGAGTTGAAGGTTCTGATTCGGTATTGGTTTATATATTAGGGAAGATTATTCCTAATTCTGTAGATGAATTAAGTTTAGATGGCTTGAGAATATATCCAAATCCGAGTGATAGTAAGATACGTATTAGTTTTGATAATAAGGAATTAATTAATTATGGGGTGATGATTTATGACAATGAAGGTAAGTTCGTCAGAAATTTAGGTTCATTTAATAATTATGGAACTAATGTAGAGATTGTTTATGATGGTTTAGATGAAAATGGGAATGAGATAGGTACTGGTATTTATTATATAGCAATAGTTAATGAACGAGGTAGGAATATTTACAAGTTTGTTATTAACAAGTAATTATTTAATAGCTTAAAAATAGTAATAAGATATTTAACACCATTTATAATTTGATTATAATTGGTGTTTTTATTTTATTAAGCAGGAGTGATTATTTGTTGATATATAAGATGGTTAGGGGTATAAAAAGTAAGATTAGATTATTTATATAATTAACATAACACAGAAAGCCATCTAAATTAATAGATAGCTAACTTTATGATTTATGTTATAAGAAATAGGATTTAGACTTTAACGTCAAGGTATCCTTTTTCTATTTGTTCGCGTGCAACCTTGTTTAACCTGTCTTCGCTTTCCCCATTGGACAATAGGGCTATCAATTCCTTTTGTAGATTGTTGGAGCCTCTGTTACGTTCTACGTTGGCTTCCTTTTGCACTTCCGTGTTTGCGTTGGCAGGAGGCACAGATTTTTCAATAATTTGAAAATCTCGAACGGCACGAATTTGATCTACATTGAGTTCCATCGTAGCCTCCTTTTCTTTTTACTTTATCCCATATACACAAATATATGAAAAATATTATAAAAAACTAAAAATATTTCAAAAATATTATTCCACAATTATAATTATATGTAAAATTAATTAAAATTATAGAAAATAATATTGATGAAATT